>Ga0256406_1000146_pt1 | contig 134209 bp, 117 predicted proteins | sample RumenRJG_03DNA_FD_185986 | JGI IMG/M metagenome (GOLD analysis project Ga0256406, IMG submission 185986) | Bovine rumen microbial communities from Lethbridge, Alberta, Canada - RJG_03 | ecosystem: Host-associated > Mammals > Digestive system > Stomach > Rumen | place: Canada: Alberta... | reverse complement strand
AGCAGCAAAAGGGATGCTAGAGGAGACGGAGGCAGGATGGATGCGGAATCCGTCCTGCCTCCAATTTCATCTACCGTCCCTGCATGACTTGGTGCAACGGTGTTGCTTTTCGAAATTCAATTCACGCCAGGGAGGCGCATGGTGTCGGAGGAAGAGCAGCTGAGAAGGGCCCTGGTGGGCAAGGCGCGCGCGGAGGTCGCGTGGCTCGAGGGCGCGGGCGTGGTCATGCGCGGCAGCGCCTTCGCGGACATCGTCCTGCTGAAGGGCGAGCTCGACCCCGAGGAGCGCGCCGGCGACGGCTCGGGGCTGCTCGCGGGACGGGACGGCAAGGCGCTTCGGGCCTCGCTCGACCGGCTCGGCTACGCGCCGGAGGCCTGGGCGGCCGTGTCCTGCTGCGGCGCGGACGGCGTGACGCCGCTGGACGCAGGCCTCCTGCGCCGCGCGATTCTCACCATCTCGCCCCTCACGGTCGTCGCCACGGACGAGGCCGCCGCGCACGTGCTGCGCGAGGCCTACGCGGACGAGCTGGTGCTCATCGAGGACTTCAACCAGGCGATGCTCGCCCCGGGCTTCGTCGCCGTGGTCGACGGCATGCGGTTCATGAACCTCGGCGGCTTCGAGGCGGCCCTGGCGGACGACCACGAGAAGCAGGTCATGTGGGCGCGCCTCAAGCTGCTGCCCCCGCTCGGCGAGCCCTACTAGCCACCCCGGCGGCGCTACACTTAGGGGAGCAAATCCCCGCAGACCGAGCGCGGGGTCGGAGAAGGAGCCGGACTATGCCTAACGTACCTGCACCCATCGACGTGACCCAGACGCCCGAGTGGAAGGCCCTCGAGAAGCACTTCGAGGCCATGAGGTCCTTCTCGCTCAAGCAGGCCTTCGCGGACGACCCCGACCGCGTCAGGAAGCTCTCCTTCGACCTCGGGTCCCTGCACTTCGACCTCTCCAAGAACCTCGTCACGGACGAGACGATCGCCGACCTCGTGGCTCTCGGCAAGGCCGCGGGCGTCGAGTCGCGCTTCTCCGACATGGTCCACGGCGTCCACATCAACACGACCGAGGACCGCGCCGTCCTCCACACCGCCCTGCGCCGTCCCGCCTCCGACGAGGGCAAGCTCATCGTCGACGGCCAGGATACGGTCAAGGACGTCCACGAGGTGCTCGACCGCATGTACGCCTTCGCCGACCGCGTGCGCTCCGGCGAGTGGAGGGGCGTCACGGGCAAGGCCATCGAGACCGTGGTCTCCATCGGCATCGGCGGCTCCGACCTCGGCCCGGTCATGGTCTACGAGGCGCTCAAGTCCCTGCCGCGCGCGGTGGACGTCCGCTACGTCTCCAACATCGACCCCAACGACGCGGCGGAGAAGCTCAAGGGGCTCGACCCGGAGACCACGCTCGTGATCGTCGTCTCCAAGACCTTCACCACCCTGGAGACCCTCACCAACGCGCGCGAGGTCAAGGCCTGGCTGCTCGACACCCTTAAGGCGCAGGGCGCCATCGACGGCGGCGAGGCCGCGGCCGCCGACGCGATCCGCCACCACTTCGTGGCCGTCTCCACCAACCTCGAGAAGGTCGAGGAGTTCGGCATCGACCCGGCCAACGCCTTCGGCTTCTGGTCCTGGGTCGGCGGCCGCTACTCCGTCGACGCTGCCGTCGGCCTCTCGCTCATCGTCGCCTACGGCAAGGACGTCTTCGAGGACTTCCTGGTGGGCTTCCACGAGGTGGACGAGTACTTCGCCACGACGCCGCTCGAGAAGAACGTCGTCGCCCTCATGGGCCTCGTGAACGTCTGGTACGTCAACTTCTACAAGGCCAAGAGCCACGCCGTGCTGCCCTATGACCAGTACCTGCACCGCTTCCCCGCCTACCTGCAGCAGCTGACCATGGAGTCCAACGGCAAGTCCACGCGCTGGGACGGCACCCCCGTCACGACCGAGACGGGCGAGATCTTCTGGGGCGAGGCGGGCACCAACGGCCAGCACGCCTTCTACCAGCTGATCCACCAGGGCACCCAGATGATTCCCGCGGACTTCATCGCCTTCGTGAACACCCCGAACCCCTTCAAGGACGGCGAGCAGGACGTCCACGAGCTCTTCCTGGGCAACTTCCTGGCCCAGACAAAGGCGCTGGCCTTCGGCAAGACGGCCGACGAGGTGCGTGCCGAGGGCACCGCGGAGTGGATGGTCCCGGCCCGCGTGTTCTCCGGCAACCGCCCGACCACCTCGATCTTCGGTACCGAGCTCAACGCCCATACCCTCGGCAACCTGATCGCCCTCTACGAGCACATCACCTTCGTCGAGGGCACCGTCTGGGGCCTGGACTCCTACGACCAGTGGGGCGTCGAGCTGGGCAAGCAGCTCGCCAAGCAGATCACGCCCGCCTTCCACGACGACGAGGCGCTCTCCGGCCAGGACGCCAGCACCAAGGCGCTCATCGACTTCTACCGCAAGAACCGCAGGTAGGAGCCAGAGCGACCGACGCCGCCGCGCCATGCCGACAGGCGGCCCGCGCGGCACCCCTGAGGGAGGCCCCGCTCCGGCGGGGCCTCCCCTTACTTTTGGCGGCAGCCGACATCGACTCTACCGGAGGTCCGAGGCGGGCGAGAAGGACCGCGGCTAGCAGTTGCCGACGCGGACGCGCTCGAGGTGGCCGCGGGCGACGTCGGCGAGGTGGTAGACGCGCTCGGGCGGCGTCGGCGGGCGGTCCGTGAGGTGCCAGCGCGGGAAGAAGCGCGTGAGGTGCAGCGTGATGGGGTCGCCCGCGCAGGGCAGCGACGCGAGCCACCCCGCGATCTTCTCGACGTCCTCGTCCCGGTCGTTCTCGCCCGGGACGACCAGGGTGCAGATCTCGAGGTGGCAGGAGGGGTCGGCTGCGAGCCGTGCGATCGTCTGCCTCACGGCGTCCACGGAGCCCGCGCAGGAGTCGTAGAAGCGCTGGTCGGGACCCTTGAGGTCGATGTTGGCCACGTCGATGAGGCCGGCGAGCGCGTCGAGCGGCCGCCCCGTGACGCAGCCGTTGCTCACCAGGACGTTCGCGAGCCCGGCCTCGTGGGCGAGGCGCGCGCAGTCGCGCACGTACTCCCAGCCCACCAGCGGCTCGTTGTAGGTGTAGGCGACGCCTGCCAGGCGCGGGTCCTTCTCCGCCAGCTCGCGTGCGAGGGACACGAGCTGCTCGGGAGAGACCTCGCGCCAGCCGACCCCGTCGGCGCCGGCCTGCGAGATCTGCCAGTTCTGGCAGAAGGGGCACCGGAGGTTGCAGCCGTAGCTGCCGACGCTCAGGACCGTGCTGCCGCGCCCCCAGTCCGCGATCGGCTTCTTCTCGATGGGGTCGACGGCGAGCGAGGTCACGCGGCCGTAGCTCTCGCATACGACGCGCCCGTCCCGGCAGGCGCGGGCGCGGCAGAAGCCCACCTGCCCCTCGTTGAGCGCACAGCCCCTCGGGCACGCGTCGCAGCGTGCCCCGCCTCCCGTCTCCCGCGCCGTCACGTGTGCCTCACCACCTCGAAGCGCTCGAGGCGCCAGCTGTCCCGGGCGAGGTCGATCCCGCCCTTGCGCGCGGCGATGGAGACCTGCTCCTCCGCGGTGTCGATGCCGTCGAGGTCGGGCAGGAGCAGCCCGCGCCTCCCGTCGTCGCACGAGACGATCACGCCGTAGCGGCTCGGGTCGAGCTCGGAGGCGGACTCCACGGGCTCGCTCGGTCCGAGGACGTCCACGTCGTAGACGAGCGATGCGAGCTCGCTCGCGCGGACGGGAGGGAAGCGCGGGTCGTGGGTGCCGGCGGCGACCGCGTTCGAGGCGATCTCGGTGGCGAGCGACGCCCGCGTGGGGGCGATGGTCCCGATGCAGCCGCGCAGCTCGCCGTCCTCCTTGATTGAGACGAAGCAGCCGGCGCGCGCCTCCAGGAGCTCGGCGGGCAGGCCCTCGGGGAGCGGCGCCGGACGGCCGCCGGTCACGTAGGCCTCGAGGGAGGCGCGGGCGAGCGAGACGAGCGCGTCCTCGCCTGCGCGCACCTCGGCCATCCGGGCCCGCCCGAGCTCCTCTAGGCGGGGCAGGAGCCTTCGGCCCTCGCTCGCCCCCTCCGGCCCCACGGGCGTCAGGGCCGCCACCGCGTAGCCCACGCCGAAGGGCCCCTCGAGGGAGAGGAGCTCGCTCGAGACCTCGGTCCCGTCGAGGGCGCCGGCCATGATCTGGAAGCTCCTGAGGCCGCACTCGGCGGCGCGGTCGGCGAGCGAGCGGTCGATGGAGAGCAGGTCGAGCAGGTCGCCGGTGGAGAGGTCCCGCCCGACGCGCTCGTCGAAGGCGGGTCCCTCCGGGGCGAAGCCGTAGGGGCCGTCCTCCTTGAGCTTGTGGGAGAGGTCGCCCGAGGCGACGAAGGCAACGCGCCGGCCCGTGCGCGCCGCCGCGCGCTGGACCGCGCGGCCCAGCCGGTAGTGGGCCTCGGCGGAGAGGCCGGAGAGCCCGATGCGGACGACCCTGGGGTGCGCCTGGCCCTCGGGCCAGGCGTCCCAGACGAAGCGCAGGGGGATCATCGTGGCGTGGTCGAGCCCGGGGTCGCGCTCGTGGTCCGTCCCGGCGGGGAGGCCCTCCTCCTCGCAGATGCGGACCAGCTCGTCGCGCAGGGGCGCGTCGTACGCGCAGGAGCAGCGCGCCTCGGGGGCGCCGAAGCGCGCGAAGCTGCCGCTGGCGCCCGCCCCCGGCGAGACGTGGTTGTAGTCCCGGTACATGACGCTGTGGGGCGTGGACACCACGAGGGTCTCCGGCGCGAGCGCCGAGATCCGGGAGGCGACCTCGCGGTAGGCTGCCACGGTGTCCGCGATGGCCCGCTCCTCACCCCTTCCCACCTCGGGGACGATGAGCGGTGGGTGAGGTACGACGAACGCTGCGAGCACGGCCATGGCGGCCTCCTTCCCGGCTCGCCCGGGCGCAGGTCCTAGCCCTGGGCGGGGCCTTCGGACAGAAGCTTGCAGATAGACGTGTAGGCGGCGAGGCCGAAGGCCTTGCGCGGGAAGAGCGCGAGCCTGCCCCTGCCGAAGTCGGCGAGGCAGAGGTCCTCGGTGTGCCGCGCGCGCCTGAGCTCGGAGAGGGGGTAGGCGACCGGCTCCGCGCCCGCCGCCTCGACGACCACGTGGGTCGAGGTGACGCTCACGCAGCGGCGGCTGGCCTCCTCGTCCAAGGCCGCCGCGTTGTGGCCGTGGGAGTCCAGCCAGCGGCGCTTGATGCGCACGAGCCTGTTGGAGACGGCCATCACGGCCACGAACAGCACGACACCGGCGATGGCGAGGGGCAGGAGGCCGCGGTCGAAGGTGAGCATCACCACGATGAGGGCGCAGATCAGGCCGCCGCACACGTTGAGGGCGGCCTCGGCGTGCTCGGGGCCGAGCAGGCGGGCGGCGTCGTCCTCGAGCGAGGGCGTGTAGGAGAAGGACGACGAGTACAGCACCTCGCCGAGGGAGGGGTCGACGCGCGCCTGCGGCGCCTGCTCCTGCCCTGCCGTGCGACCTGTCTGCTTGCTCTTCTTCGGCATGCTGCTCCAAGGGTCTGGGGGCGCGGAGCCCGGTCTGCGCGGGCGGGGTGCTGCGCCCCGTCCTTATCGGTCCTCCCTATCCTATCGCGAACCGCCGCGCCCGGCGTTTCTCTGTCGATTGTGTGGCGGGGCGCGCCTGCCGCCCGGCCCGTTGTGGCCCCGTCGCGCGCCCGCGTATACTCTCTTCCGTAAGCGCGCTGGATGGGTTCGGGTGACGGCATACTGCGAACCTGGTCAGGGTCGGGAGACAGCAGCCATAAGGAGCCTCTGTCGGGCACCCGTTCCCATCCAGCGCACTGAGAGCACAGGGCCCCGCGCGTACGCACGGGGCCCTTTTGCAAGCTCCGGGCCCCGCCGCGAGGCATGGGCGCCACGACCGCCGCCTCCGTCGCGCGGGGGCCAGGAGGGATTGGATAGCATGGGCTTCGTCAACTTCATCGCCGAGCTGCTCCACGACCCGCGCACCGCCATCGCCGGCGCGATCGCCGCAGGCCCCCTCGCCGCGTACGGGCTCGTGTTCGCCATCATCTTCATCGAGACGGGCGTCGTCTTCTTCCCCTTCCTGCCGGGTGACTCGCTGCTGTTCGCCGCGGGCTTCTTCGCCCACAGCGGCGGCTTCAGCCTCTTCGCCCTTCTCGCGACCGCCTGGTGCGCCGCGATCCTGGGCGACCAGTGCAACTTCTTCATCGGGGAGAAGCTCGGGCAGCGCATCGTGCGCTCGGGCAAGGTCAAGGCGATGACGCCGGAGCGCATGGAGAAGAGCCAGGCGTTCCTCGACAAGTGGGGGCGCCCCGCGATCTTCCTCGGCCGCTTCTTCCCCTTCATCCGCACCTTCGTTCCCTTCATCGCGGGCATGGGCGGCATGAAGTGGCACCACTTCGTGGTCTTCAACATCCTCGGCGGCATCACCTGGAGCTCGCTGTTCACGCTGGTGGGCTACTTCTTCGGCGGGATCCCCGCCGTGCAGGAGCACTTCAGCCTCGTCGTCGTGGGCATCGTCCTCGTCTCCGTGATCCCCGCCGTGGCGGGCGCCGTTCGCGCGCGCCTCTCCGCCAAGGGGAAGGCCGCCGCGCGGTAGGTCCCGGGTGCCGCTAAAGTAGCAGGTGTGGCCCGCGCACCTGACGGGCCGTCGCCCCGTCGCGGTGAGGAGAAGACATGCCCAGCTACGAGAAGAGCGCGCCCCTCGGCCAGGGGGCGGACGCACGCCCGGCCTACGACAGGTCGCCCGAGGTCGAGCGGGCGGTCGAGGCCGCCCTCGCCTCGATGACCCTCAGGGAGAAGTGCGCGCTGCTGCAGGGGGCCACCTCGTTCGGCACCAGGGGGTACGAGCTGGCGGACGGCCGGCGCGTCCCCACGGTCGAGTTCTCGGACGGGCCCCACGGCCTGCGGCACCAGGCCGTGGGCGACCACCTCGGCCTGAACGAGAGCGCCCCGGCGACCTGCTTCCCCACGGCCGTCACCCTGGCGGACACCTGGGACGAGGCCCTCGCCGAGGAGGAGGGCCGCGCCCTCGGCGAGGAGGCCGCCTCGCAGGGCGTGGGCGTGCTGCTCGGTCCCGGCCTCTGCATCAAGCGCAGCCCCCTGTGCGGGCGCTCCTTCGAGTACCTCTCGGAGGACCCGCTCCTCTCGGGCAAGCTCGCAGCCGCCTACGTGCGCGGCGTCCAGTCCTGCGGCGTCTCCGCCTGCCCCAAGCACTTCGCGGCCAACTCCCAGGAGACGAGGCGGCTCGCCTCGGACTCCATCGTGGACGCCAGGACCCTGCGCGAGATCTACCTCAGGGGCTTCGAGATCTGCGTGCGCGAGTCCGCCCCGCGCTGTCTCATGACCTCCTACAACCTCGTGGACGGCGTCTACGCCGGCCAGAGCCCGGTCCTTCTCGACTCCGTGCTGAGGGGCGAGTGGGGCTTCGAGGGCGCCGTCGTCTCCGACTGGGGCGCGACCGAGGACCACGTCGAGGCGGTCCGCGCGGGCTGCGACTTCGAGATGCCCGACCCCGGCCTCGCCTCGGCGCGCGCCCTCGAGCGCGCCGTCAGGGAGGGGAGGCTCTCCAGGGAGACGCTCGACCGTCGCGTGCGCGAGGCGCTCGAACTCGTCTACTCCGTGACCCCCGCCGTCGCCGCGGCGCCCGCCGCCTTCGACGCGGAGGCACACCACCAGCTCGCGCGGAGGATCGCCGCCGAGGGCGCCGTCCTCCTGAAGAACGAGCCGCGCCAGGCAGCGCGCCCCGAGGCGGCAGCGCCCATCCTGCCGCTCGCCCCGCACACCCGCGTCGCCCTCGTGGGCGAGTACGCGCGCAAGCCGCGCTACCAGGGGCTGGGCTCGTCGCACGTGAACGCCGTGCGGGTGGACGACCTCGTTAGCCTCATGGGCTCCTCGCCCGACCTCGACCTCGTGGGCTACGCCACGGGCTTCAGGCGCGGAGGGGGCGCCGACGAGGCGCTCGTCGCCGAGGCCGTGGAGCTCGCCCGCAGGGCGGACGTCGTGGTCGTGTGCCTGGGCCTCGAGGAGGGCCGCGAGGGGGAGGGCCGCGACCGGACCGACCTTCTCCTCTCCGCGGGTCAGATCGCCTGCCTCGAGGCGGTGGCCGCGGCCAACCCCAACGTGGTCGCCCTGCTCTCCTCGGGCGGCGTCGTTGAGACCGGCTGGGCCTCGTGCTGCCGCGCCCTCGTCTACCAGGGGCTTGGCGGGCAGGCGTCGGCCGCCGCTGCCCTCGACGTGCTCACCGGCAGGTGCAACCCGTCCGGCAAGCTGGCCGAGTCGTGGCCGCGCCGCATCGAGGACACGCCGACCTTCGGCAACTACCCCAGCACGCGCCGGACGGCGGAGTACCGCGAGGGGCTCTACGTTGGGTACCGCTACTACGAGACCGCCCGCGTGAGGGTCGCCTACCCCTTCGGGTTCGGCCTCAGCTACACGACCTTCGAGCTCTCCGACCTCTGCGTCTCGCCCGCGCTCGACTCCGTGCGCCTGCGCGTGCACAACGCCGGCGCCCGGGCCGGCGCCGAGGTGGTCCAGCTCTACGTCTCGAGGCCCGACCGCCAGGTCTTCGGTCCCGAGGAGGAGCTTGCGGGCTTCCGGAAGGTCTTCCTGCAGCCGGGCGAGACCGCCGAGGCGAGCATCCCCATAGACGGCCGCGCCTTCCAGTACTTCAACGTGAAGACCGACGCCTGGGAGGTCGAGGGCGGCAGCTTCGAGCTGCGCGTCGGGACCTCCTGCGAGGACGTGCGGCTGCGGGCGTCCGTCCGCGTGCCCGGCACCGGCGCCCCCGACCCCTACGTGGGCCTCGGCCTCGCAAGCTACCAGTACGGCCTCGTGAAGCACGTCCCCGACGCGAGCTTCGCCGCCCTGCTCGGCGGCCGCCTGCCGAGCGCGCGCATCCCGCTCGACCACAACCTCTGCATGAGGGACCTGAACCACGGGCGCAGCCCGGTGTTCTGGGCCGTCTGGGCCGTCCTCACCGCCCTCGAGCGCGAGAACAGGCGCAGCCCCAACCCGAGCACGGACCTGGACTACGTCTACAACATGCCGCTCCGCAACATCTCGCAGATGAGCGCCGGCCGCGTGAGCCCGTTCATGGTGGAGGGGCTCGTGTGGGAGATCCGCGGCCTCTGGGGCCTCGGGTTCGCGCTGTTCGCAGCCGGCTTCCCCGTGAACGCCGTGCTCAACCTCGCCTGGGAGCGCGAGCTCGCGGCGCCGGGGGCGTGCCCACGCCCGTGCGCGGCTACAGCCGCGCACGTGGCGCCCTTGGGGAGGACGTCCTTCTCGCCCGCGACCGCAGGCGCGTAGGCCGCGCGTGGCAGCGGCGGGCACGCGGCCGGCCGGCCGCGCCGCCCCTGCCGCGTCGTGCCCGCCGTCGGTGAAACACGTCCGACATCGTGCGGAAACCGTAGCGAACCCGCGGGTAACCCCTTCGTAGTACTGGGCTGTCAGAATCTTCTCAAGACCTGCCGGCAAGCGAAGGAGGCATGGCAGTGCGGCAAGACGTCTTCACCGCTGAGCTGCCCGTCGGGGAGAGGCTCGTCATCCAGAAGAACCGGATTCGCGGCTACCACCGCCGCGGGCCCAGGGTCTCGGTGGTGACGGGCATCCACGGCGACGAGCTCGAGGGGCAGTACGTGGCCTATGAGCTCGCGCGCCAGCTCGAGGCGAGGCTCGAGAACCTCCACGGCATCGTGGACATCTACCCCGCCATCAACCCCCTGGGCATCAACTCGGTGCAGCGGCGCATGCCGGACTTCGACATCGACCTCGACCGGACCTTCCCCGGATCGGAGGAGGGCAACCTCGCCGAGGCCCTCGCCGCCGCCGTCGTGGAGGACATAAAGGGCTCCGACGTCTGCGTGGACGTCCACTCCTCGGGCATCTTCATGCGAGAGATGCCCCAGGTCAGGCTCAACGTCGAGTTCGCCAAGACGCTCCTGCCCATAGCGCCCCTGCTCAACGTGAACTTCGTCTGGCTTCGCGAGACCACGACCGAGGGCAAGTCGTCGCTCGCCTACGCGCTCAACGAGGCGGGGACGCCCTGCCTGGTGGTCGAGTCCGGCGTCGGCCTCCGGGTGACCGAGGACTACGGAAGCCGCCTCACCGAGGGCATCCTCAGGCTCCTCGCCTACTACCACGGCTGGGAAGGTGGCTACGTGAGCGCCCTGCCGCCCCACGTCGCGCGCGACGAGGACGTGAGCGTCGTCTACTCGGAGGTCGCCGGCGTCTTCCTGCCGCGCGCGCAGCACGCGAGCGTGGTGGAGGCCGGCGCCCTCATCGGCATCGTTGTCGACCCGACGACGGGCAAGGTCGAGACCGAGGTGCACGCGCCCACGTCCGGTCTCCTCTTCACCCTGCGCGAGTACCCGGTGGTGGCGCCGGGGTCGCTGCTCGCGCGCATCCTCAGGGGGGTGAGCAGGTGAGGACGCTCACGCTGTTCAAGCTCGACACGCTCTACCGCGAGCCGATGGTCATCAGGGGCTTCGAGTTCGGCGACCACGGCGGCCGGCGCGCCTGCGCGATCGTCGGGTCCACCCGTGGCAACGAGGTCCAGCAGCAATACATCTGCGCCCAGCTGGTGAGGCGGCTCTCCAAGCTCGAGGGGGAGGGCCGGGTCGCGCCGCGGAAGCGCGTCCTTGTCGTACCCTGCGTGAACCCGTTCTCCATGAACGTCGGCTCGCGCTTCTGGCCGCAGGACAAGTCCGACATCAACCGCAAGTTCCCGGGCGACGCGCGCGGCGGCACCACGGAGCGCGTGGCTGCCGGCCTCTTCGACGCGGTCAAGCGCTACTCGATCGGAATCCAGCTCTGCAGCTTCTACATGCCCGGCGACTTCGAGCCCAACGTGCGCATCACGCGCGTGGGCCCGGTCACGGACGAGTCGCTCGAGATGGCGGCCGACTTCGGCCTGCCCTACGTGGTCGAGAAGCGCCCCGGGCCGTTCGACACCACGATGCTCAACTACAACTGGCAGGTCTGGGACACCAACGCCTTCTCCGTCTACAGCCGGGCGACCGACCAGGTCGACCAGGCGAGCGCCGACGTGGTCGAGGACGCCATCCTGCGCTTCCTCGCTGCCAACAGGGTCCTGGACGTCCCCGTCGGCCCGGCCGCGCCGTCCAGGCGCATCGACGAGGGCGACCTGGTCGACGTCCGCACGACCAAGGCCGCCGGTTTCCTGGCCGGTCGGGTGCGGGCGAGCGAGCACGTGGAGGAGGGGCAGGTCCTCGCCGAGGTCCTGGACACCCTCGACACCCATGTGCGTGAGCAGCTCGTGGCGCCCGTCTCGGGTACCGTCTTCTTCGCTCGCGTCGACCCGCTGGTGCAGCAGGAGACCATCTGCTTCAGGATCGTGCCGGACGGGAGGTAGGGGCGCCGCGCGCCCGCTCGGCGACGTAGCCACCCGCTGGGGAATGCCGGTCCGACATGCGTCCCACCGCGCTGCCGTGCGCCCCTGTACATCAAAATTATAATATAAGCAAGCAAATCGCTTTTTTCGGACAAAAGCGGCGAGAATTGTTCGGAAAAAGCGATTTGCGGGGTGAGCAAATCGCGTTTAGCGAACAAAAAATCGAAAAAATGTTCGGAAAAAGCGATTTGCGCACGGAATGGTCCGAGTCGGAGCTTCGGCGAAGAACCCCTGTTTGGAGGAGGTTCACGCTTGGGGCGTCGCGCCGATGGGGGACGGCACGCCGATGGGGGGAGGGCCGCATGCCAGCTTGGAGGCTACGAGAGCTCACACGCGCTCCCCAAAGAAGGCGGCGCCATAAAAAAGGCGGAGCCGCCCGGCTCCGCCCCAGTTAATAGTATGGGTCCCCACGCGCCCCGCCATGCCGGCAGGCTCGCGCGCAGGCGTGCCCCGGACCTAGATCCCGAGGTCTGCGGCCACCTCGGCCGCGCAGGCCAGTCCGTCGGCGAGGGCGGTGACGACGAGGGAGGACCCACTCCTGGCATCGCCCGCCACGTAGACGGGCGCCCCGGCCGCTCCCTCGGTGCGCTGGGCCTTGTGGGTGCCCGCCTCGACGACGGGGCGCACGCCGCGCGCGTCGGTGTGGCTCACGCCGAGGGCGTCGAAGGCGTCCGCCTCGGGGCCGGTGAAGCCCATGGCGATGAGGACGAACTGTGCGGGGATCTCGCGCTCGGAGCCCTCGATGGGCTCGGGCCTGCCGTGCGACCAGTCGAGGGAGACCACGCGCAAGGCGCGCGCATGGCCCGCGTCGTCGCAGAGGACCTCGAGCGTGTTTGTCGCCCAGCTGCGGGGGTCGGAGCCGAAGCTCTTCTCCGCCTCGAGCTGACCGTAGTCGACCTTCTTGACGTTGGGCCACTCGGGCCAGGCGTTGCCCGGCGCGCGCCGGTCGGGAGGGGCGGGGAGAAACTCGAGCTGCTGCACGCTGCGAGCGCCCTGGCGCAGCGCCGTCGCCACGCAGTCGGTGCCGGTGTCGCCGCCGCCGATGACCACGACGTCCTTGCCGGCCGCTGAGAGCGGCGTCTTGGTGCCGTCGAGAAGGGCCTTGGTCTGGGCGCCGAGGTAGTCCACCGCGAGGTGGACGTCGGGGCTGTCGGCGCCGGGCACGGCGAGGCGGCGCGCGCTCGCGGCGCCGGTCGCCACGACGACGGCGTCAAACCCGGCGAGCTCGGCCGCGCGGTCGGGGTCGGCCGCGTCGAAGCCGCAGCGCACCTCGATCCCGCTCTTCTCCATGAGGGCGAGCCTGCGCTCGACGACCTCCTTGGGCAGCTTCATGTTGGGGATGCCGTACATGAGGAGCCCACCGGCCCGGTCGTGGCGCTCGAGCAGCGTGACGGCCGCGCCCCTGCGGGCGAGCTCCCACGCGCTCGCGAGGCCGGCGGGGCCGGAGCCCACCACGGCGACGCGCGGCGCGCCGGCGGAGGGGGCGGGCAGCGGTGCGGGGCCGCCGTCGGCCCAGAGGTGGTCGGAGATCGCGCGCTCGTCGTCCTTGATGGTCATCGGCTCCTCGTGGAGGCCCAGGTTGCAGGCCGCCTCGCACGGGGCCGGGCAGACGCGGCCCGTGAACTCGGGGAAGGGGTTGGTGAGCGAGAGCCGCTCGGCGGCGTCGGTCCACAGGCCCCTCCAGAGCAGGTCGTTCCACTCGGGGATGAGGTTGTGAAGGGGGCAGCCCGAGCTGCGGGCGCTCCCGAAGGCGTAGCCGGTCTGGCAGAAGGCGACGCCGCAGTACATGCAGCGGCTCGCCTGGAGGCGCTGGGCCTCCTCCGTCAGGGGCACGGAGAACTCGTCGAAGTCGTGGATCGTCTCGCTCTCGGGGCGCGCGCCGTGCTCGACGCGGCCCTGGGTCAGATAGGCGCCTGGCTTGCCCATGTCCTACATCTCCCTTCTCATGGTCTCGAAGGCCGCCTCGACGGCGTCCTCGTGGCTGAGGCCGCGCGCCTCCGCCTCCCGCGCGAGCTCGCGCGCGTGCTTGAACTCGTGCGGAATGACCCTCACGAAGTCCTCCTTGATGTGGTCGAACTCGTAGAGCATGCGGATGCCGCGCGGGCTCTTGGTGCGCTCGACGTGCTCCTCGATGAGGTCGTGGATGAGCGCGAGCTCGCCGGGCTCGGGGCGGTCGAGCTCGACCATGTCGTGGTTGCAGCGCTTGGCGAGGGAGTGGCCCTCGTCGTAGACGTAGGCCACGCCGCCGCTCATGCCCGCCGCGAAGTTGACGCCGACCTCGCCCAGGATGAGGGCCACGCCGCCGGTCATGTACTCGCAGCCGTGGTTGCCCACGCCCTCGCAGACGATGGTGGCGCCGGAGTTGCGCACGCCGAAGCGCTGGCCGGCGAGGCCGTTCACGAAGCCCTTGCCGGACGTGGCGCCGTAGAAGGCCACGTTGCCCACGGCGACGTTCTCGTCGAACTTGTACTTGGCCGCCTCGGAGGGCGCCACCGCGAGGATGCCGCCCGAGAGGCCCTTGCCGAAGTAGTCGTTGGCGTCGCCGGAGATGTTCAGCGTGATGCCGGCCGGCAGGAAGGCGCCGAAGCTCTGCCCGCCGGAGCCCTCGCAGTCGATGGTGATGAAGTCGTCCGGCAGCCCCTCGGGGTGCTCGGCGGTCACCTGGGAGCCCAGCAGCGTGCCGACGCAGCGGTTCACGTTGCAGATGTCGGCGTGGAAGCGGATGGGCGTGAGGGTCTTGCGGGCGTGCGCGGTGTAGGGCACGAAGAGCGTGGCGTCCAGGACCTTGTCGAGGCCGCTGTCGAAGGCCATCTCGGGCGAGAAGTGCGGCAGGGAGGCGCCGGGGAAGCTCTTGCCGTACTGGTTGGTGACCTTCTCGAGCACGGGGGAGAGGTCGAGCTTGTTGGCCTTCCACCTGCCCGGGCACTCGACCTGGCGCAGGCACTCCACGTGGCCGACCATCTCCTCGACGGTGCGGAAGCCGAGACGGGCCATGATCTCGCGCAGCTCCTCGGCCACGAAGGTCATGAAGTTGACCACGTGCTCGGGCTTGCCGGAGAAGTGGCGGCGCAGGTGGCAGTTCTGGGTGGCGATGCCGACCGGGCAGGTGTCCTGCTGGCAGTCGCGCTGCATCAGGCAGCCCATGGAGATGAGGGCCGGGGTGGCGAAGCCGAACTCCTCGGCGCCGAGCAGGCAGGCCATGGCGACGTCGCGACCGTCCATGAGCTTGGAGTCGGCCTCGATGGCCACGCGCGAGCGCAGGCCGTTCAGGAGCAGGGTCTGCTGGGTCTCGGCCAGGCCGAGCTCGAGCGGCAGGCCCGCGTGGTAGATGGAGTCGCGCGGGGCCGCGCCCGTGCCGCCGTTGGCGCCCGAGATCGTGATCTTGTCCGCGCCGCCTTTGGCCACGCCGGTGGCGATGGTGCCCACGCCGGCCTCGGAGACGAGCTTGACCGAGATGCGCGCGTGCGGGTTGGCGTTCTTGAGGTCGAAGATCAGCTCGGCGAGGTCCTCGATCGAGTAGATGTCGTGGTGGGGCGGGGGCGAGATGAGCCCGACGCCGGGCGTCGAGCGCCTGACCTCGGCTACCCACGGCCACACCTTGCGGCCGGGGAGGTGTCCGCCCTCGCCGGGCTTGGCGCCCTGGGCCATCTTGATCTGGATCTCCTGGGCGCTCACGAGGTAGCGGCTCGTCACGCCGAAGCGCGCCGACGCCACCTGCTTGATGGCGGAGTTCTTGGAGTCGCCGTTGGGCAGCGTCGCCTCGCGCGCGGGGTTCTCGCCGCCCTCGCCGGTGTTGGACTTGCCGCCGAGGCGGTTCATCGCGATGGCGAGGCACTCGTGCGCCTCCTCGGAGATGGAGCCGTAGCTCATCGCGCCCGTGGTGAAGCGGCGGACGATCTCGCTGGCGGGCTCGACCTCGTCGAGCGGGATGGGCGTGCGCCCAGCCTGGTCGAAGTCGAGGAGGTCGCGCAGGACGATGCAGCGGCCGGCGTGGTGGAGCTCGGCGCTGTACTCCTTGAAGGTGTCGTAGCTGCCCTCGCGGCAGGCGCGCTGCAGGAGGTAGATCACCTTGGGGGTGATCATGTGCTCCTCGCCGCCGAGCGGGCGCCACTTGGTGATGCCGGAGCTGGCGAGCTGGTCGGGCGCGGGGCTCCTGAGCTGGGCCTCGGCCTCGTCGTAGCGCTCGTTGCACTCGCGCTCGACGTCTGAGGTCGTAAGGCCGCCGACGCGGCTCTGGGTGCCGGCGAAGTTCTCGGAGACGAACGCGTCATCGAAGCCGACGATCTCGAAGATCTGGGCGGAGTGGTAGCCCTGCATGGTCGAGATGCCCATCTTGGACATCGTGGAGACGATGCCCTTGGTGACGGCCTCGTCGTAGTTGGCGATGCCCTCCTCGGCGCTGACGGAGATCTTGCCCTTGCGGGCGAGCTCGCGGATGCAGTCGTGCGCCATGTAGGGGAAGATCGCGCTCGCGGAGTAGCCGACGAGGCAGGCGTAGTCGTGCGGGGTCACCGCGTCGCCGCACTCCACCACGAGGTCGGCGCTGGTGCGCAGACCGGTGCGGGTGAGGTGGTTGTGGACGGAGCCCACGGCGAGCAGCGACGGGATGGAGACCTCGCCGTCACCGGCGCGGTCGGAGAGCACGACGATGTTGGCTCCCCCGCGCACGGCGGCCTCGACCTCGTCGTCGAGGCGCCGAAGCGCGTCGGCGAGGGCGTCGGGGCCCCCGTCGCGCGGGTAGGTGGCGGAGAAGCGCGCGGCGCAGAAGCCGGGCTGGTCGATCTGGCAGATGCGCTCGAACTGCTCCTCGTCGACGATCGGCGTCTCGAGGCGCACGAGGCGGCACGCCTTGCGCGAGTCCTCGAGGATGTTGCCGTGGTTGCCGAGGTAGAGCAGGGTGGAGGTCACGAAGCTCTCGCGCAGCGCGTCGATGGGCGGGTTGGTGACCTGGGCGAACAGCTGGTTGAAGTAGTCGAAGAACGAGCGCGGCTTGCTCGAGAGCACCGCGAGCGGCATGTCGGCGCCCATCGACGCGAGCGGCGCCTTGCCTGTCTGGGCCATCGGGGTCACGGCCTCCTCGACGTCGTCGAAGTGGTAGCCGTGGCGCGCGAGGCGGATGGGCAGGGCGACGCCGGCGTCGGCGTGCTCGCTCGCGGACTCGGGCGTGGGCAGGTCGTCGAGGCCGAGGGTCTCGGAGCGCACCCAGTCGCCGTAGGGCTTCTCGCTCGCGAAGGAGTTCTTGATCTCGTCGTCCCAGATGATGCGTCCCTGGGAGGGGTCGACGAGCAACATCTGGCCGGGTCCGAGCGAGCCGGTCTTGAGGATGTTGTCCGGCTCGACCTGCAAGGCGCCCACCTCGGAGGCGAGCAGCAGCCTGTCGTCGCGGGTGACGTAGTAGCGCGCCGGGCGCAGGCCGTTGCGGTCGAGCGCGGCGCCGGTCACGCGGCCGTCGGTGAAGGCGATGGCCGCCGGGCCGTCCCAGGACTCCATGAGCATGGACTGGTAGGCGTCGAAGGCCCGCCTCTTGGCCGAGAGCTGCGTGTTCTTGTCCCATGGCTCGGGCAGGAGCATCGAGACGGCGCGGGCCAGCGGCCGGCCGTTCATGGTCAGGAACTCGAGGACGTTGTCGAGGATTGCGGAGTCGGAGCCCTCGGAGCGGATGATCGGCATGACCTTCTCGAGGTCGGCGCCCATCACGGGCGAGTAGAGCCTCGGCTCGCGCGCGCGGGTCCAGTTGACGTTGCCGCGCAGGGTGTTGATCTCGCCGTTGTGGATGATGTAGCGGTTGGGGTGGGCGCGCTCCCAGCTCGGGGTGGTGTTGGTCGAGTAGCGCGAGTGGACGAGCGCCATGGCGGACTCGGCCGAGGCGTCGGTGAGGTCGCGGTAGAAGGTGCGCAGCTGCGGGGCGACGAGCATGCCCTTGTAGACGATGGTGCGGCAGCTCATGGAGCAGACGTAGAAGATCTTGCCGGCGAGCGCGCTCGTCGCGGCCGCCTTCTTCTCGATGGTGCGGCGGCAGACGTAGAGCCTGCGCTCGAACTCGTCGTCCGCCTCGACGCCCTCGGGGCGGCCGAGGAAGGCCTGCAGGATGGTGGGCATGCAGGCGCGGGCGGTCTCGCCCAGGTCGTGCGGGTCCACCGGCACCTCGCGCCAGAAGAGCAGCCTCAGGCCGCATTCGGCGCAGCCGTCCTCGAAGACGGAGCGCGCCTTGCGCACGCCCTCTGCGTCCTGCGGGAAGAAGAGCTGGGCGACGCCGTAGTCGCCCTGGTCGGGGAGCAGGTGCCCCCAGCGCTGGGCCTCCTTGCGGAAGAGGCGGTGGGGCAGCTGGATCAGGATGCCCGCGCCGTCGCCCGTGTTGTGCTCGAGCCCCTTGCCGCCGCGGTGGTCCAGGTTCACCAGGACGGACAGCGCGTCGTCGATCATCTGGTGCGTGCGGACGCCGCGCAGGTTCGCGAGGGCGCCGATGCCGCACGCGTCGTGCTCGAACTCGGGGCGGTAGAGCCCCTGCGCGGGCCAGGCCCCCTCGACGGGCGCCGACGGCCCCCGTCCGCTTGCGGCTCGCCCTGCCTCGGCTCCCGCGGGTCCTGCGGGAGCGGCAGGAGCGCGCATGCCGCGGTTCTTGTCCTCTGCCATGTGTCGATCCCCCTGTCCATGCGTCGCGCGTCCGCGCCTTGCGCCCGGGCGCGCTTCCGGATGAGTGCGTTTGCAGATGAATCGCACTCAGTTTACGTGCGCCGGAGGACGGTACGAAAACCGAAACAACTTGTATTTCTGCCGTCACGACCCTGAATCGCGGGTGATGCACTCCGTTCGCACGCTCGCATACGTCCGGCAGCAAGCTGGAAACCCGCCTGTAATACGTGCAGGTGGGACTGGGTGGAGAAGGACGTGCGGCCCGGGATGGGCGCCCGCGCGCCCGCCCGCGCCCCCCGGGGTCTCCTGGACGCAATATCCACAACGGCCGCCCGCGGGGCCCCGCGGGCGCGGCGCGTATACTTGATTCTCCGAGCCGAGGAGCGTGGAGCCACCATGGAATCTCTCTACAGGAAGTACCGCCCGCAGACGTTCGACGAGGTCGTCGGCCAGGCGCACGTGGTCTCGACCCTGGAGCACGCCGTGCTCGAGGGCCGCACCAGCCACGCCTACCTCTTCTGCGGGCCGCGCGGGACGGGCAAGACGACCATGGCCCGCCTCCTCGCCAAGGCCCTCGAGTGCGAGAAGGGCCCCGGCCAGCTGCCCGACGGCACCTGCGAGCAGTGCCGCCTCATCGCCGAGGGCGACCACCCCGACGTCTACGAGCTGGACGCCGCCTCGCGCACCGGCGTGGACAACGTGCGCGAGGAGATCATCTCGCGCGTGGGCTTCGCCCCGGTGCGGGGCCGCTTCAAGGTCTACATCATCGACGAGGTCCACATGCTCACGACGGCGGCGTTCAACGCGCTGCTCAAGACCCTCGAGGAGCCTCCCTCGCACGTGGTCTTCGTGCTCTGCACGACGGACCCGCAGAAGATCCCCGCCACCATCCTCTCGCGCGTCCAGCGCTTCGACTTCCACCCGCTCGGAACCGACGAGATGCGCGCGCACCTCGTGCACGTCTGCGAGCAGGAGGGCTTCACCTACGATGACGACGCGATCGACGCCGTCGTGCGCCATGCCCGCGGCGGCATGAGGGACGCGCTCTCCACCCTGGAGCAGCTCTCCGTCTTCGGCGACGGCACCGTCTCGAGCGAGGCGGCCCAGGACATGCTCGGCTCCGTCAGCGCCTCCTCCCTGGAGAAGGTCGTGCGCTCCATGGCGGGCCGCGACGTCGCGGCCCTCTTCGAGGAGGTCGGCGCCCTGGTCGAGCAGGGCCGCGACCTCCTGCAGTTCGTGCGCGAGCTCTCGGCCCGCCTGCGCGACGTCTACGTGGCCTCCGCCGTCGGCGCGAGCGAGCGGGTCCTGCCCGGCGCCGCGGACGAGGTCGCCGAGCTGGCCGACGAGGCGCGCGCCTTCGGCTCCACGGACCGCGTCGCCCGCGTCCTCTCGGTCCTGGGGGACGTCTCGAACGAGATGCGCACCGCGACCAACCAGCGCCTCGCGCTCGAGGTCGCCTTCACCAGGGTCGCGCGCCCCGAGGCCGACCTCACGCTGGACTCGCTCGCGGAGCGCGTCGCCGAGCTCGAGGCCACCGTCGCGCGCCTCGCGGCGGGCGCGCCGGTCGCGACGGCCGCGGCGCAGGCTCCGGCTCCCGAGGTGACGGCGCCGGCCTCCGTAGCGCCGGTGCAAGCGCCCGTGGCCCCGGCTCCCGCGGCACCGTCGCCCGCGGCTGCTCCTGCCGTGCCGGTGCCGTCCGCGCGCCCCGCGGTTGCGGCGACCCCCGCGGTTGCGGCGGCACCCGCTGTTGCGTCGGCTCCCGCGTCCGCCGCCAGCCCGCGGCCGGTGCGCCCGGTCGAGCCTGCGCGCCCGGCCGCGCCGCGCGCGCAGGCCCCCGCGGCGGCGCGTCCTTCTCGCCCGGCGCCGCGGCCGCAGGCGCCTGCTGCGGCGACTCCCGCACCTGTCCCTGCACCTGTTGCGGCCGCGCCTTCCGCCGCCGGCGCGGTCACCGACGCCGGCGAGCTGCAGCGCCTCTGGAAGCAGACGGTAGACACCCTCCTGCGCAAGATCCCCTCGCGCGGGTCCTTGCTCATGAGCTCGACGATCCTGGCGGACGACGGCGTCAAGCTGCTCGTCTCGCTCCCCAAGGGCTCGACCTTCGCGATGAAGATGCTCGAGCGCACGGACGTGAGCTCGGCGATCGCGCCCTACGTGGCGCAGGTCTTCGGCGGCCCGCGCCACCTCGCCTTCGCGGAGCCGAGCCTCGCCGCGACGAGGATTGCCCACGCCGACCGCGCCCGCGCCGCGCAGGCCCCGGCGCCCTCTCAGGCGCCCGCGAGCCGCGCGCCAAAGGCGCCCGTCCAGGCGCCCGCCCCTGCGGGCCCGGCGCCCGTGCCGCCCGTCCAGGCCCGACCGGCCCAGGCCGCGCCGGAGCCTCCCGCGGAAGGCCTGCCCTGGGACCCCGCGCCGGCGGCCGTGCGGCCCCCCGTGCCCGCCGCGACGCCTGCGCCCTTCGAGGAGCCCCCCTACGAGCAGGTGCCCTACGACGACCTCTCCGCCGTGAGCTACGACGAGGCCTTCCAGGACGACGTCGCCGCGCCCGCGCCGGCGGCGCCTGCCACGCCTCCCGCTCCCGTCGCTCCCGCGCCGAAGGCGGCCCCCGTGTCCGCCCCGGCCCCGGCGCCCGCCGCGGCGCCCGTCCCGGCTCCGGCACCCGCCGCGGTCCCGGCGCCCGCCGCGGCGCCCGTCCCGGCTCCGGCACCCGCCGCGGTCCCGGCGCCCGCCCCGGAGGCGCCTGCGGCCGCGCCGTCCTTCTCCGCGCCCGCGGCCCCCGACGGCGTCCCCGGAGCCGGTGACGTCGTGCCCGCGGCGGCGTTGGACGACGTTCCCGACGAGCTTAGGGGCATACTCGAGAACGCGTTCGAGGTCTTCGGCGCCGGCGTGAAGGCGCGCACCGAGCCCGCGCAGACAGCTGCCAAGGGGTACGATTCCGATGCGGCCTCCGAGGGGGCCGACGCGGGCGGGGAGGGGTAGCACGACCCTCGCTCACGCCCGGGCGGACGAGGCACGACGGCGCGCTGGCGGCGCGCGAGTGAAAGGTACGTACGATGGACATGAACCAGATCATGGCGCAGGCCCGCAAGATGCAGGCGGAGCTGGCGAGCGCCCAGGACAGCCTCAAGCAGATGGAGGCCACCGGCACGGCGGGCGGCGGCGCGGTGAGGGCGACGGTCAGCGGGGACCTGAAGCTGACCTCGCTGACCATCGACCCCGCCGCGGTCGATCCCGACGACGTCGAGCTGCTCCAGGACATGGTCGTCGCGGCGGTCAACGACGCCATCGGCCAGGTCAACGACGCGGCCAACGCGCAGATGAGCTCCATCACCGGGGGGCTCAACATCCCGGGGCTGATGTAGCGGCCCATGGACCAGACGCAAAACGACGGGCGCGCGCTGCGGCGCCTCCTCGACGAGCTTGGGCGGCTGCCCGGCATCGGGCCCAAGTCGGCGCAGCGCATCGCCTACCACCTGCTCGAGGCGGACGCCGAGGAGGCGCGCCGGCTCGCCGAGGCGATCCTCGACGTGAAGCGGCAGGTGCACTTCTGCCCGATCTGCTTCAACTACGCGACGCGCGAGACCTGCGACGTGTGCGACGACGCCACGCGCGACCGGGCCACCATCTGCGTGGTCTCCGAGCCGCGCGATGTGTCCGCCATCGAGCGCACGGGCACCTACCACGGCCTCTACCACGTGCTCGGGGGCGTCATCTCGCCCATGGACAAGGTCGGCCCCGAGCAGCTCCACGTGAAGGAGCTGCTCTCCAGGCTCGCCTCGGGGGAGGTCTCCGAGGTCATCCTCGCGACCAACCCCGACGTCGAGGGCGAGACGACCGCGACCTACCTCTCCCGCATCATCAAGCCGCTCGGCGTGCGCGTCTCGCGCCTCGCCAGCGGCCTGCCGGTGGGCGGCGACCTAGAATATGCAGACGAGATAACCCTGGGACGCGCGATCGAGGCGCGCCGTGCGGTCTAGCCCCGGCTCCGGGGCGCCTGCTGGCGGCGCCCCGCGCCCCCCAGGACGGAGACACAGGAGGTAGCTATGGCCTTAGGCGACGACGGTGGCAGGCGGGCGGGAGCCCACTTCTCGGCCGGCGGGAAGGCCCCTGCGGCCGCTCCCGACGGTGCGTCCTCGGGAGCGGCGGACGACCTGGAGGAGGTGGCCACCCGCTACCGCAGCCAGCGGACGGTCGCGTCGGGCGAGGGGATGCCCCAGCCCATCGACGTGAGCAAGACAGGACCCTTCGAGAGGATCGGCTCCGACGAGGGGGCGGTCTTCGACAAGGACGGCACCGAGGTGCTCGGCTCGCGGCAGCGGGTCAAGCTCGACCCCAAGGTCGTCGCCATCCTCGTCGTCGGCGCCGCCGCGGTGATCGCCCTCGGGTTCTTCCTCTTCGCCAAGCTCACCGCCAAGCCGGCCGAGCCCCAGCAGGAGGAGGTCGTGGAGCAGACCCAGTCCTCGGTGGCGGAGCCCATCTCGTACCGCGGCAACACCTACGCGCTCGCCCAGGCGGATGACGGCTCCTTCAGCCTCGTGGTCTCGGGGGGAGGAGCGGACTCCAAGACTGACCTGGGCAAGCTCGCCGGCACCCCCGTGGCCTTCGTGCTCTACGACGGCGCCTTCGTCGTCCCGGAGAACCTCTCGGACGGGACCTGGGACGTGGCCGCCTACACCATCGGCTCCGGCTGGTCGGTCATCGTCGACCAGGACGGCAACGAGTGCAAGGGAAGCGGCACGATAAGGTCGGCCTCGCTCGCCGGGAGCTCCCTCGAGATGGAGACCGACTCCGGCACCGTGTCGGTCGCCCTCTCCTAGCTGCGGCTTTGCAGATTACTCCGCCCTCGGGAAATTTTTTCAAATTGAGGGTAGACACGGGCAGCGGTCTCTGTGTAGAATAGCTACCGCACTGAGGCGAGGGGTATTAGCTCAGCTGGTTAGAGCGCCGGCCTGTCACGTCGGAGGTCGCGGGTTCGAGCCCCGCATATCCCGCCATTGGATGCTCAAGGGCCCTCTTCGGAGGGCCCTTTTCGTTTTGTTTACCCTGCGCGCGATTGCGCCCGCTGCCGGCGTGCCTAGAATGGTGGGGGCGCCCCTGCGCTGCGGACGTCCGGACACCAGCTCTCGGAGAGGAACGCGCATGGACAAAGACGCTCTCGTCTCCAGCACCGCCCCCGTGCGCATCGCCGTCTTCGACTTCGACGGGACCTGCATCGACAACCAGTCCGGCGGGCTCTTCTCGCTCTACCTCTTCCGTCGCGGCTACATCTCCCTGCCCAGGGCCGCCCGCCTCTTCAGGTGGGGCGCCCGCTACCTGCTCCACCTGCCCAACCGGCAGGAGGAGGCCCGCGAGATCATCATCGAGGCGCTCAACGAGCACACCGAGGACGAGGTCCACGAGATCATGCAGGAGTTCTTCGAGCGCGCCCTCGTCAAGCGCATCCGCCCCAAGGCCGTCTGCGAGGTTCGCCTGCGCGAGGAGGAGGGCTGCGTGACCCTGCTCGTCTCGGCGACCTTCGCCGGCATCGCCCTGCCTGCCGCCCGCTACCTGGCCGTCGACGACTGCCTCGCGACCGAGATGGAGTGCGACGCCGAGGGCCGCTACACGGGCCGGGTCAAGGGTGCCGTCCTCGCGGGCATCGAGAAGCCCCGCGCGGTCGAGCGCTGGGCGAACGCGCACTTCGGCGAGGGCGGCTGGCGCCTGGAGTACGCCTACGGCGACCATCACACCGACGAGTACCTGCTCGAGCGCGCGGCCCACCCCTTCGCGGTCTCTCCGGGCCGCACCCTCAAGGCGATCGCGAGGAGGCGCGGCTGGCGCATCGTGGACTGGGACCGAAGGTAGCCTGAGGAGGCGTGCGTCACGGGCGATGGAGCGTCTCACCGATAAATGCGACTGAGTTTGTAGTATCTTAGGTGTTTACAGAATTGCATCTTACTCGGAGGCATTTATCGTGGACATATCCAGGAAGACTGACTATGCGCTGCGCATGATCGCCGACCTGGTGCGCCATCCAGGCTCGGTCGTCTCAGTGAGAAGCGCGGCGGAGGAGAACGGCGTGCCCTACTCCTTCGCCCGCTCGATTCAGCACGAGCTCGTGCGCGCCGGCATCATCGAGAGCCTCCGCGGCTCGCACGGTGGCATGAAACTCGCCGTCGACCCGCACGAGGCCACCCTGCTCCAGGTGATTGAGGCCCTGCAGGGGCCGGTCAACATAGCGGTCTGCGACACGTGCGAGCGCGACTACCCCTGCCCGAACCTCGAGACCTGCCGCTTCAACCGCATCTGGTGCTACGCGCGCAAGCTGCTCGAGGCCTACTTCGGGAGCGTCTCGCTCGCAGATGCCATCCTCGGCACCGACTCCGCGCGCCAGCCCTCGCCCGAGGTGAGCGCCCTCGCGCCGCACCTCGGCGAGCTGGCGCTCGCGGGCTGCCCCAAGACGGGCGTCGGGGTAGACGTCGCGTTCGGGAGGGGCGAGGAGCCCGTCGACGGCACCGCCAGGGGGCGCTAGGTGACCCGCGGGCCTGCCGCCGGAGGGGGCGACGCCGAGCGACTGGCGCGCTTCCGCGCGACCGTTCTCGCGCGCGGCCGCGAGCTCTACCGCGACCTGCCCTGGCGCGGCACGCGCGACCCCTACGCCGTCTGGGTCTCCGAGGTCATGCTGCAGCAGACCCAGGTCAGCCGCGTGGACGGGCGCTGGCAGCGCTGGCTTGCGCGCTTCCCGACGCCCGAGGCCCTCGCCCAGGCCCCCACGGCCGACGTTTTGGCCGAGTGGCAGGGGATGGGGTACAACCGCCGCGCCCTCTCGCTCGCCCGCGCCGCCCGCGCCGTCGTCGAGGCGGGCGCGTTCCCGCGCGAGGAGGAGGACCTTCTCGCCCTGCCGGGCGTGGGGCCGGCGACCGCCGCGGGCGTCCGTGCCTTCGCCTTCGATCTGCCTGGCGTCTACCTCGAGACCAACGTGCGCGCCGTCTTCCTCCACGAGCTCTTCCCCGGCGAGGCGGGCGTGGCGGACAAGGACCTCGTGCCCCTCGTCCGCGCCACCTGCCCGCCCGACAGCTCGGACCTGGAGGACGACCCGCGGACGTGGTACTACGCCCTGCTCGATTACGGCGCCCACCTCAAGCGGACGCTCCCCAACCCCTCCAGGCGCTCGCGCGCGCACGTGCGGCAGTCGCGCTTCGAGGGATCGCACCGCCAGAAGCGCGCGGAGGTGGTGAGGATCCTCCTGGCCCACCCCGAGGGCGTCCGTGCCGAGCAGGTCTCCGACGAGCTCGCCCGCATGGAGGAGGCCGCCGGCCGCGAGGGGGTGGCCACGGCCGACGTGCGCGCCCTGCTTCGTGAGCTCGCCGGCGAGGGGTTCTGTCACGAGTCGGGTGGTAATTGGAGGCCGTGATGGGTATATACTGTCCATGTCCCTGGCCTGCGGTTCGTTCGGTGCGGCAGGGCGGGGCTCAGATTCAGGGGTGCCCTCCGAGGAGGGCGTGAGAGGAGCGTTCATGGCAGTGGATTTCGAGAGCTCGCAGACCAAGAAGAACCTCGAGGCGGCCTTCGCGGGTGAGTCCCAGGCCACCAACAAGTACGCCTACTACGCGAGCAAGGCCAAGAAGGAGGGCTACGAGCAGCTCTCCGCCATCTTCAGCGAGACCTCCGGCAACGAGCGCGAGCACGCCAAGCTCTGGTTCAAGTACCTGCACGACGGCGACGTCCCCGACACGCTGACCAACCTCAAGGACGCCGCGTCCGGCGAGAACTACGAGTGGACCGAGATGTACCCCGGCTTCGCCAAGACCGCCGACGAGGAGGGCTTCAAGGAGATCGCCGCCAAGTTCCGCATGGTCGGCGAGGTCGAGAAGCACCACGAGGAGCGCTACCTCAAGCTCGTCGAGCGCGTCGAGAAGGGCGAGGTCTTCTCCCGCCCGGGCGTGAAGGTCTGGAAGTGCCGCAACTGCGGTCACCTGCACGTCGGCGAGACCGCCCCGAAGGTCTGCCCGGTCTGCAACCACCCGCAGTCCTACTTCGAGGAGCAGGCGATCAACTACTAGCGTCTGCGACGAGCGCGCGCGGCGCAGGAACCGTGTAGCGCAGGAGCGCGAGCCTGACGAAGGGGCGCCCGTCTCGGTCATCCGGGACGGGCGCCCCTTTCTCTGCGCTACCCCTCCTCGAGGATGGGGCAGGAGACGACGAAGGCCTTGGTGTAGGCGCCCGCGGGCTGCCGCAGGGCGAACCCGAAGCCGTGCTTGTCGCTGATGCGCTTGGCGACGGACAGCCCCAGGCCGAATCCCTTGGTGGAGCGCGAGGAGTCGCCGCGCGAGAAGGGCCTCAGGAGCTCCGAGGTGGGCTCGGGGAGGGGCGTCCCGGTGTCGGCGACGCTCGCCAGGGCGACGGTGCCCCTGCGCTCGAGCGAGACGGCGACGGTCGTCCCGCACGGGTTGTGCCTGACGGCGTTGGCCACGAGGTTGGAGAAGACGCGCGCGAGCTGCGTCGGGTCGGCGAGGATGGGGCAGGGGCGCTCCGGAACGTCCGCCACGACGAGCACCCCCTCGCGCTCGGCGTCCGCGTAGGCCTCCGCCGCGACCTCCAGGAGGAGCTCCGCGAGGTCGCAGCGACGTCGCTCGAGGCGGAAGCCCTCGCTGTCGAGCTGCGCGTACTCCACGAGCAGATTCACCATGTCCCCGACGGCCAGGGCCTTGTGCGAGATGGTCCGGAGGTACTCCCGTCGCCTCTCCGGCTCGCTGACCACGTCGTCCGCGAGGGCCTGAGAGAGGGCGGCGATAGAGGTGACGGGCGTGCGGAGGTCGTGGGCCAGATCCGCCACGACGAGGTTGCGCTCCTGCTCCTCGCGCCGGCGCTCGCGCGCGAAGGCCTCCTGGACGGCCCTGACCCTTCCGTCCACGAGGAACGCGAAGACGACGGCTGCGACCACGATGGGCAGGAGTGCCAGCGCCTGCATGAGCAGCAGGAGGGCGACGAGGCCGTCCGCCTCCGGCCGGAGGGCATCGGCAGGCCCTTGGGACCCGAGGACGAGCTCGGCCAGGAGGCGCGGGAGGCGCGAGATGAGCCCGAGGGCGGATTTCTGCGCGACCTCGCTTCCGACCGAGGAGACGAGCGCCGACGCAACCGGGGCGAGGAGGCGGTCCTCGACCTGGAAGACGGCGACCTCCGCCAGCGCGGTGAGGGCGCAGGTGACGAGGAAGGCTTTCACGAGGTAGCCCTTGAGGTCGCTCATGGGTTGGGGGCCGATCCCCCCTTCGGTCCAGGCGCCGCTCATGGCACGATCCTGTACCCGATGCCACGGACGGTCTGGATGTGGCGCTGAGGCTCGCCTCCGAGCTTGGCGCGCAGCTTGGAGATCGAGACCATCACGCTGTTGTCCGCGCCCGCGAACTCCTGCTGCCAGGCGTAGTCGAAGATCTGACGCTTGGTGTAGACCCTGCCGGGGTGCGCCATCAGGAGCTCCATGATCCTAAGCTCGACGGGGGTGAGCGGGACGGGCGTCCCGTCGAGGGTGAGCGTCGCCTCGTCGGGCGAAAGGGTGAGCTCGCCCACCCTGAGCGGGGGCGCGCCGGCCGCCGCGCCGCCCGCGACGGAGGAGCCGAGCCTCGTGTAGCGCCTGATGGCCGCCCCTACGCGGGCCACCACCTCGAGGGGGTTGAAGGGCTTGGCGAGGTAGTCGTCTGCACCGAGGTTGAGGCCCAGGATCTTGTCGGGGTCCTGCCCCTTGGCGCTCAGGAGGATGACGGGGACGTTGCTGGTGCGCCGGATCTCGCGCAGGGCGCCGTAGCCGTCGAGCACGGGCATCATGATGTCGAGAAGAACGAGGTCGACGCCGCCGTCGGCGACGCGGCCGACCGCCTGTCTGCCGTCCGCGGCCTCGCGGACCTCGTACCCGGCGTCCTCGAGGTAGAGGCGGACGACGTCGCGGATGGAGGCGTCGTCGTCTGCGATGAGCACGTAACCCATGTGGTCCCCCTGTGGTGCGGGGCGGCTGGGCCGCCCCGCCTCGTTGGATTCTTGTCGGGTTGCCTAGGGATGATGGTATCCCCCGGGGCCCTAGCCTACTCGGCGAGTGGGTCTTGGGGCCCGCCGGGCAGGGTGGGAGTGGGGTTGTCGCCGTAGCGCAGGGCTTCGAAGAGGGCGGCGTTGGCGCCCTCCTGGTAGGGCCTGGAGTAGAACGTGCCCACCAGGCCGAGCGTCAGGCAGGAGAGGAGCTTCCAGCCGAGGAAGGAGAGGTCGAGGACGAAGGCGCCCCACTTGTTGCCGTCCATCATCCTGCGGCTCTCGGCGGTTGCGGCGTCGCAGTCCAGGGTGGGGTCCTCCGCGAGCAGGTAGGGGATCATGCGGTACTCGTAGTACTTAACGATGCCGGGGACGACGAACAGGAGCGTCCAGGCGAAGAGCTTGAGGTCGCGCAGGAACATGACCTTCACGATATTGAGGTAGTTGCTGTCGAACGCCCAGAGGAGCTCCTGGACGCGGCCCGGGCCGCTCAGGTTCGAGACGAAGAAGTGACGGGCGCCGACCTCGAGCGGCAGGAAGAGGAAGACGCCCAGGAGGATGCCCATGGCCCCGACGACGAGCGCCACGCCCGCCAGGATGCCGACGACCGCGACGGTGGTCAGGTACGGGACGTGGGGGGCGAGCACCTCGTCCGTGGCGTCTGCCTCGGAGGGGTCGTACGCGTAGCCCTCGGTGGCGTAGGGGTCGGCCTGGCTCCCGCCCTCCCAGTCGACCGCGCTCGTCGCGGCCGCCTCCGCGGCAGCCTCCGGCGAGGTGTAGCGCCAGCCGCCCGGGCCGGCCGCCCGCCCCGCGCCGCCTCCCGCGAACACGACGACGCCCAGCACGAAGGCCACGAACACCGACTTCCAGTAGTTGTGCCTGAGGGCCTCCTTGCCACGTGCCTTGAGGTCCTCCCTGCTCCATCCAGACATACCAGACGCTCCTCTCTCGAGGGGGCGCACCGCGCCCCCGGTCCTTGTCGCACGCGCTTCGATGAGAGCATCGCGCACGAGCCTGTCGCTGGCCTGTCCTCAACCTTTCGGCTTCCTTAACATCGCGGCCGAGCGACCCCACAGATAACGGAAAAACAGATAGCCAAGTGGCGATACTAGGTGCAACCACAAGGCTTCCCTCGGACGCTGCGAGCGCCTATAGTAACGACCCATGAAGACGCAGAAGACATATCAACCAGAAACGGGCAGGCAGATGCCGTAGCCCGGGCGCGTGAGGAGAAGGTCTTCTCACGGGTTCGGGCGAGACCCCAACCGCGCAGATATCAACTCGGGCGATATCACAGAGCATCGCCACCAAGCAGAACAAGGAGCAGGACATGGCCTTCGAACTCGACCCCACCTTCGCGCAGGACCCCTCCAAGCACTTCAACACCCTTCAGGTGCACGCGGGCTGGTCGCCCGACCCCACCACCGGCTCCGCCGCCCTCCCGATCTACGCCTCGGCGGCCTTCGAGTTCAAGGACGCCGAGGACGGCGCCGCCAAGTTCGCCCTCTCCCGTCCCGGCAACGTCTACGGCCGCCTGACGAACACGACGACCGACGCGGTCGCCGCCCGTATCGCCGCCGTCGAGGGCGCCACCGGTGCCGTGGCCGTCGCCTCGGGCCACGCGGCCGAGATCCTCGCCCTCACCAACCTCGTGGGCGCGGGCGACGAGATCGTCGCCTCCGACTCGCTGTACGGCGGCACCTGGAACATCTTCCTGCACACCCTCGGCGACCTCGGCGTCAAGACCACCTTCGTCGAGAACAACGACATCGACGCCTTCGTCGCCGCGACCACGCCCAAGACCAAGCTCTGGTACGTCGAGACCATCGGCAACCCCCTCGTGGACGTCGCCGACGTCCCCGCCATCGTCGAGGCTGCCAACTCCCTGCCCTCGCCCGTGCCCGTCTTCGTGGACAACACCTTCGCGACGCCCTACCTGTACCGCCCGGCCGAGGATGGCGCCGCCGTCGTCATCGAGTCGCTGACCAAGTGGATCGGCGGCCACGGCGCCACCCTGGGCGGCGCCGTCGTGGACACCGGCAGGTTCGACTGGAAGCAGGACCCGGAGAAGTGGCACACCCTTGCCAAGCCCGACCCCTCCTACCACGGCCTCGTCTTCGCTGACGCCGCCCCCGCCGCGCCCTTCGCGACGCGCGTGCTCGCCAACAAGCTCCGCGACTTCGGACCGACGCTCTCCCCGTATGCCGCCCAGCTCATCGGCCTCGGCATCGAGGACCTGTCCCTGCGCGTCCAGCGCCACTCCGACAACGCGCTCGCCGTGGCCAACTACCTCAAGAGCAACCCCAAGGTCAGCTGGGTGCGCTACTCCGGCCTCGAGGACGACCCGAGCCACGAGGTGGCGAGCCGCATCCTGCAGCACGGCTTCGGCGGCGTGGTGGTCTTCGGTGTCAAGGGCGGCCGCGAAGCCGGCCTCAAGGTCGTCGACAACGTCAGGCTCTTCACGCACCTCGCCAACGTCGGCGACGCCAAGTCCCTCATCATCCACCCGGCGTCCACCACGCACTCCCAGCTCACGGCCGCCCAGCTCGAGGCCGCCCACCTCTCCGAGGACCTCGTGCGCCTCTCCGTCGGCATCGAGGACGTGGACGACATCATCGCCGACCTCGACCAGGCGCTCGCCAAGGCGTAGGGGAGAAGGACGGCGCGCCCGCCGGCGGTACGGCCCTTGCCGGCCGCGCCGGCCGGGCGTAGGGTCCGCCATAGCCGCAAGGGGGCGGCGCGCACAGGCGATCCCGTGCGCGCCGCCCTTCTCCGCACCGGTGCCGGCCGTGCCGGCCTGTCCGCGTCCCGCCTCGGGGCTAGCGCGCCCGCGACCCCGTTCGCGCCCCGGAGCCCGACTTCGCCTGCGGCCCCGCGTCCCTCTTGGCGCCAGACCGCGCGCGGCCGTTGCCCTTGCCGTTCACATGCACGTTCTTGCCCACACTCGGGCAGAGGTCGGCGAGCGGGCACCCCTCGCACTTGGGCGCCCGGGAGGTGCAGACCTGCCGCCCGAAGAGAATCCACTGGGAGTTGACGTCCTCCCACAACTCGCGGGGGAGCAGGGAGAGCAGGTCCTTCTCGGCCTCGAGCGGCGTGGGCGCGCTGGTGAGGCGTAGCCTCGTGGCGATGCGGTAGACGTGGGTGTCCACGGCGATGCCGTCGACGATCCCGAAGCTCTTGTTGAGCACGATGTTGGCGGTCTTACGGCCGACGCCGGGCAGGCGCGTGAGCTCCTCCATGGTGTGCGGCACCTCGCCCGCGAAGTCGCTCACGATCATCTGCGCGATACCCACGCAGTGCGCAGACTTCGACTTCCAGAACCCGAGCGTGCGGATGACCTCCGCCACCTCCGTAGGCGAGGCCTGGGCCATGCTCCGGGCGTCCGGCCAGCGCCGGAAGAGCTCGGGCGTGACGCGGTTCACGGAGGCGTCCGTCGTCTGGGCGGACAGCATGACCGAGACGACCGTGGTGAAGGGGTTGGAGAAGTCGAGCTGAGGCTCGGCATGCGGGTAGAGCTCGCCCATGCGGCGGCACACCTCGACCGCCCGCTCGCGCTTGCGCGCCTTCGACTCCCTCGGCATCGAGACCATCCCTCCGGCCCGCTCTCGACGGGCTTCAAACCAAATCAAGTCATGATAGCGCATGGCGGTGGGGTGGCGGTGGAGGCGCCTGCCCGCGGGCCGTATGGAATCGTTTCCGGTCTTGGCTCCTCCTCAACAACTGTTTGAAATAAGATGAAGAGGATTATCGAGCACCCGCCTCTCCGCGCGGGTGCGTCGGTCCCTGCCGCGGGCTCCCGCGGCGCTCTGGGATGGGGTTGGCCAAGGAACTCAAGGGACTGGGTCCCGACGGGAGGGCGACATGAGCGCACCCATTGAGAACTTGCTCATCACGAGCGACGACCTGTACTTCCTTGCCGAGGGAAGCTGGTACCGCAGCTACGAGAAGCTCGGTGCGCATCCCTGCCACAGGGACGGGCAGGAGGGCTACCTCTTCGCCGTCTGGGCGCCGGACGTCAAGGGCGTCTCAGTCACGGGCGAGTTCAACGACTGGGACCCCGAGGCGGACAGGCTGACGCGCACGCCGGTGGGCGGCGTGTGGTACGGCTTCGTCCCCGGCGTCAAGCCCGGCCAGCTCTACAAGTACCTGATAGAGACCCGTGCGGGCGACCTCCTCTACAAGGCCGACCCCTACGCGTTCATGTCCGAGAAGATCCCGGGCACTGCGTCGCGCACGGCCGAGGTGGAGGGCTACGAGTGGGGCGACGCCGGGTGGCTCGAGCAGCGCAAGGCGACCTCCCACATGAAGCGCCCGCTCAACATCTTCGAGGTGCACCTCGGCTCCTGGAAGCGCCACGACGACGGCCTCTCGGGGATCGGCGAGGCCAACACCGACGAGACCTCCGGCTCCTACCTCACCTACGACGACCTCTCCGTCGAGCTGGTGGACTACGTCAAGCAGATGGGCTACTCCCACATCGAGCTGCTCCCCGTCATGGAGCACCCCTTCGACGGCTCCTGGGGCTACCAGGTGACCGGCTACTTCGCGCCGACCTCGCGCTTCGGCGAGCCGAGGCAGTTCATGCACTTCGTCGACGCCTGCCACCAGGCCGGCATCGGCGTGATCCTGGATTGGGTCCCCGGAGGATTCTGCCGCGACGAGCAGGGCCTCGTCCACTTCAACGGCACCAAGCTCTACGAGAAGGAGGAGCACCCCAACTGGGGCACGTACAAGTTCAACTACGAGCGCGGCGAGGTGCGCACCTTCCTCATCTCCAACCTGCTCTACTGGGTCGACTGCTACCACGCCGACGGCATCCGCATGGACGGCGTCACCTCGATGCTCTACCTCAACTTCGGCGTGGACGACCCCGCCCAGAAGAAGTTCAACGAGAAGGGCACGGAGGAGGACTTCGTCTCCATCAGGTTCATCCAGCAGTGCAACAAGGTCGTCGAGTCCTACGACCCCGACGTCATGATGATCGCCGAGGAGTCCACGGCGTGGCCCCTCGTCACCTACCCGCCCGAGAACGGCGGCCTGGGCTTCAACTACAAGTGGGACATGGGCTGGATGAACGACACCCTGCACTACATGCAAACCGACTTCCCGTACCGCCCGGGCAACCACGGGCTCCTGACCTTCTCGATCATGTATGCGTTCAACGAGAACTTCGTGCTGCCGCTCAGCCACGACGAGGTCGTGCACGGCAAGTGCTCGCTGATCGTGCGCCAGCCGGGCGACCAGTGGCGCCAGTTCGCCGGCCTGCGCTCGCTGGCCCTCTACCAGATGACGCACCCCGGCGCCAAGCTCAACTTCATGGGTAACGAGATCGGCCAGTACATCGAGTGGCGCTACTACGAGGGCATCCAGTACTTCCTGTGCGACGAGTACGAGACCCACCGCAAGCACCGCCACTACGTCGCTGCCCTCAACAGGTTCTACAGCGAGAACCCCGCGCTCTTCGAGCGCGCGTACACGAGCGACGGCTTCGAGTGGATCGACGCCAACAACTCCGAGCAGTCGATCGTATCGTTCGTGAGGCACGGGGACGACCCCGCCGACGACCTCTACGTCCTGCTCAACTTCGACGTCAACGGCTACGAGGAGTACCGCATCGGCGTCAACAGGCCGGGCGTCTACCAGGAGGTCTTCAACTCCGACGCGACCGAGTTCGGCGGCTCCGGCGTCACCAACGGCGAGACGAGGTTCGCCTCGGACGACAAGCACCCGTGGAACCTGCGCGAGCAGTCGATCGACGTGCGCGTGCCCCCGCTGGGAGGCGTGGTGTTCAAGCGCGTGGCCGACCTGCCGCCCAAGACCAAGAAGGCCGTGCGCAAGCCGGCGGCGGCGAAGGCCAAGCCGGCCGCGAAGCCCAAGGCGGCGGCGAAGCCCAAGGCGGACGCGGCGAGCAAGCCGACGGCGAAGCCCCGGGCGCGCAAGTCGGCGGCCAAGGGCACGCAGCCCGCGAGGAGGAGGACCAAGTAGCGCACGGTGGCGCCGCGTAAAGTCATCGGTGTCGACTCTTGCGGCGACGCCGCGCCGGCCGAAAGTGTTCTACCATTCGCTTGTCCTGTCCCTCGACAAAAAAGGAAACATATGCAGAACAAGACCGGGATCTTCAAGGACAAACAGGACTTCGTCGAGCAGTACCGCGACAGGTGCAAGACCCAGCTCGGCAAGGAGTTCGAGGACCTCAACGAGCACGAGCGCTTCTTCTGCCTCGCCAAGCTGATCGCCGACAAGGCGCGCCAGACCGGGCTCAAGACCCACGTCAAGGGCGAGAAGCGCGTCTACTACTTCTCCCTCGAGTTCCTCCTCGGTCCCCTCCTGGACAACTACCTGCTCAACTACGGCGTGCGCGACCTGGTCGATGAGGCCCTGAAGGACATGGGCGACGACCTCGAGACGCTGTGCAGGCAGGAGGCCGACCCCGGCCTCGGCAACGGTGGCCTCGGGCGTCTCGCCGCCTGCTTCCTGGACTCCATGGCCCACGAGGGCATCGCCGGCAACGGTAACGGCATGCGCTACCAGTACGGCCTCTTCCGCCAGGAGATCGTGGGCGGCCGCCAGGTCGAGCGCACGGACGATTGGCTCTCCCACGGCTACCCCTGGGAGAGCCGCAAGAACGAGTCGGCCGTCATCGTGCAGTTCGGCGGCCAGGTCGTCCGTCACGAGGACAACGGCTACTTCTGGTTCACGCAGGAGGGCGGCGAGTTCGTGAAGGCCGTCCCCTACGACGTCCCCATCGTCGGCTACGGCGCCAAGAAGGTCAACGAGCTGCGCCTCTGGAAGGCCGAGCCCTCCAAGGACAACTTCGACCTCGACGCCTTCAACGCGGGCGACTACACCAAGGCGTTCGCCTTCAGGGCCAACGTGCAGGCCATCTCCACGATCCTGTACCCCAACGACGCGGGCGAGCACGGCAGGCTGCTGCGACTGAAGCAGGAGTACCTGTTCGTCTCCGCCGGCCTCCAGAGCATCCTGCGCACCTACGAGCGCGAGTACGGCGCCGACAGGTGGTCCGAGCTCGCCGAGCACGTCAGCATCCACACCAACGACACGCACCCCGCCATGTGCGGCCCCGAGCTCATGCGCATCCTCGTGGACGAGAAGCGCGTGGACTTCGACGAGGCCTTCAGGATCGCGCGGGCGACCTGCTCCTACACCAACCACACGGTGATGCCCGAGGCGCTCGAGAAGTGGCCCATCTCCACCTTCCGCAACCTCCTGCCGCGCCTGTACATGATCATCGAGGAGATCGACCGCCGCTACCGCGACGGCTTCCCGCGCACCGGCTCCAACTGGTCCGACGCCCTCAAGAACACGGCCATCCTCTGGGACGGCCAGGTCCGCATGGCCAACCTCTCCGTGATCTTCTCGCACTCGGTCAACGGCGTCTCCGCGCTGCACACCAAGATCATCGAGGACAGCGTCCTGCACGGCTTCTACAAGCTGACGCCCGAGAAGTTCAACAACAAGACCAACGGCGTGTCCCACCGCCGCTTCCTCGGCAACGCCAACCGCGCCCTCTCGGGCCTCATCACGCAGGCCATCGGCGACAAGTGGTACGACGACGCCATGGAGCTCGAGAAGCTCGCGGCCTTCGAGGGCGACGACGGCTTCCTGGAGGACTTCGCCAAGGCCAAGCAGACCGAGAAGGAGCGCCTGGCCCGCTACGTCAAGGAGGTCACGGGCGAGGTCATCGACACCTCGACCGTCTTCGACACCCAGGTCAAGCGCTTCCACGCCTACAAGCGCCAGCTGCTCAACGTCTTCAAGGTGCTCGACATCTACAACCGCATGATCAACGAGGGCTTCGAGCCCCAGCCGACCACCTTCGTCTTCTCCGGCAAGGCCGCGCAGAGCTACACCTTCGCCAAGGAGGTCATCCGCCTCATCAACTCCGTCGCGGACGTGATCAATAACGACCCGCGCGTCAGCGACCGCATCAAGGTCGTCTTCATCCCCAACTTCGCGGTCTCCAACGCGCAGATCATCTACCCGGCGACCGAGGTCTCCGAGCAGATCTCCACGGCGGGCACCGAGGCCTCCGGCACCTCCAACATGAAGTTCATGATGAACGGCGCCATCACGCTCGGCACCTACGACGGCTCCAACGTCGAGATCTGCGACCTCGTTGGCGAGGAGAACATCAAGATCTTCGGCCTGCGCGCCAACGAGGTCGAGGCCATCAAGGAGGGCGGGCGCTACTTCGCCTGGAACGAGTACAACGCCGACCGCGCCCGCCTCGGCCGCGTGGTCGACATGCTGGTGGACGGCTCGCTCGCGCACCTCTCGGGCAACTTCGAGAGCGTCCACGACGAGCTCATGGTCAACAACGACCAGTACCTCGTCCTCAAGGACTTCCACGGCTACGTCCAGGCCTGGGAGGAGCTCATGTCGGGCTACGACAACCGTCGCCTCTGGAACCGCATGGCGCTGCACAACACGGCCAAGGCGGGCTACTTCTCGAGCGACCGAACCATCCGCTCGTACGCTGAGGACATCTGGCATATTGGCAAGTAGGGGTGACCGGCCGGGGCACGGGCCTGCGGCCGGTCCGTCTAGAAAGGGGAAGGCATGAGCAAGAAGGAATGCGTCGCGATGCTTCTTGCCGGAGGGCAGGGCAGCAGGCTCAAGGCCCTGACCAACAAGGTCGCGAAGCCTGCGGTCTCGTTCGGCGGCAAGTACCGGATCATCGACTTCGTACTCTCCAACTGCGCGAACTCCGGAATCACCACGGTCGGCGTGCTCACCCAGTACCGTCCGTACCTGCTTCACTCCTACCTCGGCACGGGCGAGGCGTGGGACCTCGACGAGCGCGGTGCTGGCGTGGCCATCCTTCCCCCCTACGCCACGCAGAAGGGCGGCGCCTGGTACGCGGGCACGGCCGACGCCATCACGCAGAACATCGGCTACCTCGAGGAGCAGGACCCCGAGTACACGCTGATCCTGTCCGGCGACCAGCTCTACCGCATGAACTACGGCGAGATGCTCGCGGTGCACAAGAAGAACAACGCCGACCTGACGGTCGCCGTCATGCCCGTCGACTGGTCCGAGGCTTCCCGCTTCGGCATCATGAACTGCGACGACGAGGGTCGCATCGTCGAGTTCGAGGAGAAGCCCGCCCAGCCCAAGAGCAACCTCGCCTCCATGGGCATCTACATCTTCAACACCGACCTCCTCGTCCGCACGCTCGAGGCCGACGCGCAGGATGCCTCCTCCGAGCACGACTTCGGCAAGAACATCATCCCGACGCTGCTGGCGGCCGGCAAGCGCCTCTACACCTACCAGTTCAAGGACTACTGGCGCGACGTAGGCACCGTCGCCTCCTTCCACGAGGCGAACATGGAGCTCCTGGGCGAGCAGCCCGCGTTCGACCTGTACTCGACTGAGGCGCCGATCATGAGCAACGCCTCGACGAGGCCTCCCGCGTACGTGGGCCACTACGCCGACGTCGACGACGCGCTGATCGCCAACGGCTGCACCATCCTGGGCCACGTCAAGCACTCCGTCGTCTCCATCGACGCCTACGTGGGCGAGCGCGCGACCGTCATCGACTCCGTGCTCTTCCCGGGCGCCCGCGTCGAGGACGGCGCCACCGTCGTGAACGTCGTGCTGGGAACGAACGCCGTGGTCAAGGAGGGCGCGACCCTCGGTGACCCCAAGGAGGAGACGATCGCCATCGGCGATGACGACGTCATTGAGAAGGAGGCTGAGTAGAGATGCAGAAGGCGCTGGGTCTCATCACCGCAAACTATGGAATCGCCACCCCGAGCGTTCTCGTCGAGAACCGCCCCGTTGCCTCCCTTCCCTTCCTCGGCCGCTTCCGCCTGGTCGACTTCCCGCTCTCCAACATGGTCAACGCCGGCATCCGCACCGTCGGCCTGATCATGCCGCCCAACTACCGCTCCCTCATCGACCACGTCGGCTCCGGCAAGGACTGGGACCTCGACCGCAAGGAGGGCGGCCTGTTCTTGATGCCGGGCTCCCCCTTCGGGACCTCCCGCCAGGGCGGCCGCTTCCTCGTCCGCGACCTCGTGCTCAACAGGCAGCTGTTCGAGCGCAACAGCGAGGACTACGTGGTCCTGTCCACCTGCAACATCATCTTCAACGCCGACGTCAAGTCCCTGCTCGAGAAGCACGTCAGCACCGGCGCCGACCTCACGCTCGTCACGCGCAAGATGGCCGAGGCCAACCCGAGCGTGCTCGGGCTCACCATCGAGGACGGCAAGGTCGTGGGCAAGAAGTTCGGCGTCGACTTCGGCGACACCGGCTTCCTCGACCTCGCGATCATCAACCGCGAGCTGCTCCTCAAGCTCGTCGACACCTTCAGCGCCATGGAGGACAAGGACCTCATCTGCGCGCTCGTCGAGACCGGTGAGGTCAGGCACCTGAACGTCCAGTGCGTCAACTTCGACGGCTACTACGCCGCGATCTTCGACACCGATCACTACTATCGCGCCAGCATGGACCAGCTCAACCCCAAGGTCCTGGCGGAGCTCTCCCCGAAGGAGCGCTTCATCAAGACGAAGGCGCACGACAACGCCCCCGCCAAGTACGAGCCGGGCTCGCACGTCACCAACTCGCTCGTGGCCGCCGGCGACCGCATCTACGGCTCCGTCACCGACTCCGTGCTCAGCCGTGACGTCATCGTCGAGACCGGCGCGACCGTGCGCAACTCGATCGTGATGCAGGGCGTCGTGATCCGCGCGGGCGCGCTCGTCACCAACGCCATCATCGACCGCGGCAACGTCATCGCCCCCGGCACCGAGCTGCGCGGGACGAACGACGACATCCTCGTCCTGGGCAAGGTCAGCGAGTAGGGACCCCATCATGGCAGACTCCGTAAGAAGAAAGCTTAAGATCCTGTTCGCCGCCTCCGAGGCGGTGCCCTTCGCGAAGACCGGCGGCCTCGGCGACGTCGCGGGGTCGCTCCCGCGCGCGCTCAAGCACGCCGGCGCGAAGGTCGCCGTCATCATGCCCAAGTACGGCAGCATCCCCAGCGAGTACCTGGAGCAGATGAAGCACGTCGCCGACTTCTACGTGCCGCTGAGCTGGCGCAGCGTCTACTGCGGGATCGAGAAGCTCAGCTATCGCGGGCTGGACTTCTACTTCGTGGACAACGAGGCCTACTTCAAGCGCGACGGCCTCTACGGCTACTTCGACGACGGCGAGCGCTTCGCATTCTTCTCGAAGGCCATCTGCGAGGCGATCGCGAAGGTTCCCGAGCTCGCCTGCGACGTCCTGCACTGCAACGACTGGCAGACGGCCATGGCGCCCGTGTTCCTGCGCGAGTTCTACAACCAGCTTCCGGTCTGCCAGAACGTCAAGACGGTATTCACCGTCCACAACGTCAAGTTCCAGGGTCAGTTCTCCGACAAGGTCCTGAACGACGTCCTCGGCCTCGCCGACGTGCCCGCCGCCCGCGACCAGCTCTACTGTGCGCCGCAGGCGATCAGCTACATGAAGGGCGCCCTGCTCTACTCCGACCTGATCACCACGGTGAGCCCGAGCTACGCCAACGAGCTGCAGATGCCGTTCTACGGCGAGGGCATGGACCCGATCTTCCGCCGCCGCGCGGGCCAGCTCAGGGGCATCCTGAACGGCATAGACACGACCGAGTGGAACCCCAAGACCGACCCCATGCTCCAGCAGAACTACTCCGCCCAGGACCTCGACGGCAAGGCGGAGGACAAGCGCGCGCTGCAGGAGGAGCTCGGCCTCAAGCAGGACCCGACGCGGCCGCTCGTCGCCATGGTCGGCAGGCTGACCAAGCAGAAGGGCCTCGACCTCGTCCGCTACGCCATGAACTCCCTCATGTCCCGCGGCGTCCAGGTGGCCGTGCTCGGCACGGGCGACAAGGACTACGAGGACTCGTTCAAGTACTTCGACTGGAAGTACGGCGACCAGATGGCGGCGCGCATCACCTTCGACAACTCGCTCTCGCACCGGATGTACGCGGGCGCCGACCTCTTCCTAATGCCGTCCGAGTTCGAGCCGTGCGGGCTCTCGCAGATGATCGCCATGCGCTACGGCACGCTGCCCGTGGTGCGCGAGACCGGCGGCCTGCAGGACTCCGTCAAGCCCTACAACCAGTTCACCGGCGAGGGCACCGGCTTCAGCTTCGCCAACATGAACGCCGACGAGATGGCCGACTGCCTGCTCGGTGCCTGCGAGCTCTTCTGGACCGACGAGGACTCCTGGCGCAAGCTCCAGCTCCAGGCCATGGAGGAGGACTTCTCCTGGAGGCGCGCCGCCAACGACTACATGGACATCTACCACGACCTGCACCCAGAGGTCATTCGCTACAACAAGCGCCGCGACCGCTAGCACCGGGGCGCGCCCCGCGCCCTTCGGCGACGAGGCGGGCGCGGCGGCGTCGCGACAGGCGGCCTCCCATCCTGCGGGCTCTTGCGAGCCGGGGATGGGAGGCCCCTTTTCGTGCGGGCCCCGCTCCGCCCGTACCCGTCCCCTTAGCGCTCGCTCTCCCTCGCCCCGTCGCAAGAGGGCCGCTTTCTGGCCTATAGCTGGCCTTATGCCGAAAATGAGCTTGTGGACGATTGCGATACGTGTTATGGCGCGCGCGTGTTATGGTCATGTGACAGAATATCGCGGCCGAGTGCCGCTCTGGATGCCGCGGGGCGCTCCCCCGCCGCGAGGCCAGGCGAGGGGCCTGCCCGCTCGCGGCGGCCGGGGGCCAGGCGTCAGGCGGGAGTCGCCGCGCGCGTGGGGCATCCACGTCAGGGGGAACAAGTGAGAGCAAAGCACAGCACCTCGTGTAGCTCCTATCGCCGTCCCTTCGGGGCGGCAAAGCTCGGAGGGGCCATCACGCTCGGCATCGACGTCTGGGACGAGCGCGACCCCAAGGCCCGCCTGAGGCTCTGGGTCGACGGCGAGGGGGAGACCCTCCTCGATATGGAGGGGTCCGAGCAGGGCGACCACGTCCACTTCGAGGTGAGCTTCACCCCCTCCAAGACGGAGATCATCTGGTACAGCTTCCTCCTCACCGCAGACGACGGCGCCGTGTGGCGCTACGGCGCGCGCGAGGAGTGCAAGGTGGGCGAGGGCGCCTTCGCGATGGGGGAGCCCCCCTCGTTCCAGATTACGGTCTACACCCCGCGCTACGTGGTCCCCGAGTGGTACCGTCGCGGGGTCGTCTACCAGATCTTCCCCGACCGCTTCCATCGCGGCGCCGACTGGGAGCGTCGCGTGCGCGACGCCCTCGGCCCCAAGCGCAACGGCCCCGGCCGCGACCTCGTGGCGGACTGGAACACCCCGCCGAGCTACCGCAAGGACGAGTTCGGTCGCATCAGGATGTGGGACTTCTACGGCGGCACCCTCGAGGGCGTCCGCGAGAAGCTCGGCTACCTCGAGGGCCTCGGCGTCACGGTCATCTACCTCAACCCGATCTTCGAGGCGGCGAGCAACCACCGCTACGACACCGCCGACTACATGCGGATCGACCCCATGCTCGGCGACGAGGAGAGCTTCCGCCGCCTGTGTCGGGACGCGCGCGCCCACGGCATCTCGATCATCCTCGACGGCGTCTTCAACCACACCGGCTGCGACTCGCGCTACTTCAACAAGTACGGCAACTACCCCGAGAAGGGCGCCTACGAGAGCGCCGACTCGCCCTACGCGAGCTGGTACAACTTCACCGACGACGAGCGCGACCAGTACGTGAGCTGGTGGGGCGTCGACGACCTCCCCGACGTCAACGAGGAGGACCCGGGCTACCGCGAGTTCATCTGCGGCGAGAACGGCGTCGTTCGCAAGTGGCTGCGCCTCGGCGCGAGCGGCTGGCGCCTGGACGTCGCCGACGAGCTGCCCGACGACTTCATCGCCGACATCAAGCGCGCGGCGCTGGCCGAGAAGGACGACGCGGTCGTGATCGGCGAGGTCTGGGAGGACGCCACCAACAAGGTGAGCTACGGCAAGCTCCGCGCCTACCTGCAGGGCTCCGAGCTCGACGGCACCATGAACTACCCCCTGCGCGGCGCCCTCCTCGACTACCTGCGCGGGCGCGCCAGCGCCCAGCAGCTCGCCGACAGCCTGGAGACCCTGCGCGAGAACTACCCCGAGGAGGCCTTCTACCAGGAGCTCAACCTGCTCGGGAGCCACGACCGCGAGCGGCTCCTCACCATGCTCGGCGCGCCCGACACCGACAGCCTCGACGACGAGCAGCGCCGCGACTTCCGCATGAGCGCGGGGCAGCGCGGCCTCGCCGTGAGCCGGCTGTGGGTGGCCGCCCTCCTGCAGATGACGCTGCCGGGCGTGCCCTGCGTCTACTACGGCGACGAGGCGGGCCTCGAGGGCTACACCGACCCGTACAACCGCGCCCCCTTCCCCTGGGGGAGGGAGGACAAGGACTGCCTCGCCATCTACCGCAACGCCATTGCGGTCCGCAAGACCCTCAAGGTCTTCGAGACGGGCGACTTCAGGCCGTTCGCGCTCACGGAGAGCGTCTTCGGCTTCACCCGCACCGACGGCGACACGACCGTCTGCGTCCTCGCCAACGCGAGCCTCAAGGACTCGGCGACGGTCGAGGTGCCCATGTACGGCGCCCAGGTGGACGACATCGTCCAGGGCAAGGCCCCCAAGGTCGCGGGGGACGGCCGCACCTGCCAGGTCTTCCTGTGGCCGCTCGGCACCTCGGTGCTTTACTACCACGACCGCGTTCGCCTGCAGAGGCCGATGGAGCGCGGCATGGGCGTGCTCTGCCACGTGACGAGCGTCCCCAACGCGGGCGCGCCCGGTACGCTCGGCGCGCCCGCCGAGCGGTTCGTGGACTTCCTCGCGGACTGCGGCCAGACCTACTGGCAGGTCCTGCCGGTCAACCCGACCGACCAGTTCGGCTCGCCCTACGCCGGCCTCTCTGCCTTCGCCGGCAACCCCCTCCTGATCGAGGGGTTCCAGACCAGGCTCGACGAGCTCGTGGCCGACCTCGACTCCGACCGCGGCTACGCGCGCTTCTGCGAGGAGAACGAGGACTGGCTGAGGCCCTACGCCACCTTCTGCGCCATCAAGGAGGAGGTGGGGGAGGACGTGCCCTGGCAGCGGTGGCCCAAGGAGTTCGCGTCCTACTCGCCCAGGCTCTCCCGCGACCCCAGGCTCGCCGCGAGCTTCGAGGTGCACCGCCGCACCCAGTACGTCTTCGACTGCCAGTGGCACCGGCTCAAGAACTACGCCAACGACCGAGGCGTCCAGATCATCGGCGACATTCCCATGTACGTCTCGGGCGACTCCGCCGACGTGTGGGCCGAGCGCTCCGCCTTCGACCTCACGCCCGAGGGCTACGCGGCCGGTCGCGCCGGCACGCCGCCCGACCAGTTCGCCGCCGACGGCCAGCTCTGGGGCAACCCCACCTACCGTTGGGCCGACCTAGAGCGGGGCGGCTACCAGTGGTGGGTCAGGCGCTTCAGGCGCATGATGGACCTCTACGACTACGTCCGCCTCGACCACTTCCTGGGCTTCTCGAGCTACTACTGCATCCCGGAGGGGGCCAAGGCCACCGAGGGCGCCTGGCGCTTCGGACCCGGCAAGGACCTCTTCGACGTCGCCCGCAGGGAGCTGGGACCGCTGCCGTTCATCGGCGAGGACCTCGGCACCGTGACGCCGGCCGTGCGCCTCTTGGTCTCGAGCACGGGCTTCCCCGGCATGGACGTCGTGCTGTTCTCCGACGGCGACCCCGAGCAGGGCTACCAGCCCGCGCCGGACAAGGTGGTCTACACCTCGACCCACGACACGCAGACCCTGCTGGGCTGGGTCAAGTCGCGCTATGGGAGCGAGAACCCCGAGCGCATCTACTTCGACCTGATGCGCAAGTGCCTCGCGAGCCCCGCGGACGTGGTCATGGTGCCGCTGCAGGACGTGCTCGCCCTGGATGACTCGGCGCGCATGAACGTGCCGGGCGTCGCCGAGCGCAACTGGAGCTGGCAGGCCGACGAGGGCGCCGTCGAGGCGAGCCGCACCTTCCTCGCCGAGCTCGCCCGCGACTCCGACCGCCTGCACAACCGTCGCTAGGGAGAAGGACTTGTTCATCGACCGCGTATCGCAGCAGCTTCTCACGGCCCCCGAGCTCCTGCCCCTCCTGCACGAGCTCCACGAGGGCAACGACGCCTCCCTGGCCGTCGCCCAGAGCGCCCGCCCCCTCGTGGTGGCCGCCCTCTGGGCGCACGACCCCAGGCCCTGCCTGCTCGTGGTGCCGGGGGAGGAGACGGCCGACCGCGTGGCGCGCCACCTCGCCGCCTGGCTCGGCATCGAGGCCGTCCAGCGATACCCCGAGCGCAAGGACTGGCCGTGGTCCGACAAGCCCGTCGACGACGCCGTCATCGGCGCGCGCTGCCGCGCCGTCGAGCGCCTCGCCGCCGGCGAGAGGTGCGTGGTGGTGGCGAGCGCGCGCTCGCTCCTCAGGCGCGTGCCCCCCAAGGGCTCGGGCTACTTCGCCTCGAGCACCTTCTCCGTGGGCGACCAGGTCGACTTCGAGGACGTCCCGCGCCTGCTCGTGGGCATGGGCTACGTCGACGCGGGCTCGGCCGACGAGCCCGGGGGCTTCCACGTGCACGGCGACGCGGTCGACGTCTTCCCGGCGCAGGCACCCTCGCCGGTCAGGATCGAGTTCTTCGGCGACGAGATCGACCGCGTGAGGCGCATGGTGGCCTCGACTGGCCAGACCATCGGCGAGCTCTCGAGCGTCACCGTGGGCCCCTGCCGCGAGCTCGCCCTCACGGACAAGACCGTGGCGCTCGCGGAGCGCGCCCTCTTCAACGCCGCGCAGGAGAGCACCTCCGTCGCGGCCGACCTCGAGCTCATCCGGCAGCGCTCCTCCTCGCCGACCGTCGACCGCTACCTGCCCGCCCTCTACGGCAAGACCTCCTCGCCCCTCGAGTTCGTGGCGCCCGACGCCCTCGTGGTGGTCGCCGAGCCGCGCGCCCTCTTCGACGACTGCGTGCACGCCTACGACGACATCGTCTCGGCCTGCAACAAGGCGCGCGTGGACCCCAAGGGCCTCTACACCCCGCCCCAGCAGCTCGACTTCGGCAGGCAGCAGCGCCTCTCGCTCCAGAGCATCCTGCGCGCCGGCGGCACCGTCACGGCGGAGATGCGCGTCAAGCAGCCCGACATCGCCGGCTCGGACACCAAGCTCCTCGCGCGCCTGCGCGGGCTCTTGGCGGACGGGGCGGCCGTGGCCTTCGCCGTGCCCGACCGCGGCGCGCGCGAGGCCCTCGAGCTCACCCTGACCGACGAGGGCATCCCCTACTCCGAGTCGCTCGCGGGCGACCCCGAGAACCGCGACCCGCTCGGCAGCGAGGCGGCGCGCACGCCCGCGCCCCTCCCCAAGGGCGAGGTCACCTTCTTCGACGCGCCGGTGCCCGCAGGCGTCGTCGTCCCCACGGCGCACCTGGGGGTGCTGTCCGTCTCGGACCTCACCGCGCGCATGGCCAAGCGCCACCACCGCGTCCGCAAGGTCGACCCCACGAGCGTGACCTTCCCCTTCAAGCCGGGGGACTACGTCGTCCACGCGACGCACGGCATCGCGCTCTTCTCGGACATCGTGCGCCAGGAGGTGGGCGGGCGCGAGCGCGACTACTTCCTGCTGGAGTACGCCGACGGCGACAAGCTCTTCGTCCCCCTCGAGCAGGTGGACCGCATCACGCGCTACGTGGGCCCCGACGGCTCGAGTCCCAGGCTCACCCGCCTCAACACGGCCGACTGGAGCCGTGCGACCTCGCGGGCGCGCAAGAGCGCCAAGAAGCTGGCCTTCGACCTCGTGGACCTCTACACCAGGCGCAGCACCGTGCAGGGCTTCGCCTTCTCGCCGGACACGCCGGCGCAGCTGGACATGGAGGCGAGCTTCCCCTACGACCTCACGCCGGACCAGGCGGGCGCCCTCGCCGACATCAAGGAGGACATGGAGCGCCCCAAGCCCATGGACCGGCTGCTCTGCGGCGACGTCGGCTTCGGCAAGACCGAGGTCGCCCTGCGCGCCGCCTTCAAGTGCTGCCAGGACGGGCGGCAGGTCATGGTGCTCTGCCCGACCACGATCCTGGCCGAGCAGCACTACGAGACCTTCTTCGACCGCTTCGCCCCGTTCGACCTCAAGGTCGCGGTGCTCTCGCGCTTCGCCACGCCCGGCCAGCAGCGCGCCGCGCTCGAGGGCTTCGCGAAGGGCGAGGTGGCCGTCCTCATCGGCACCCACCGCCTGCTCTCCGCCGACGTGAACCCCCACGACCTGGGCCTCGTGATCATCGACGAGGAGCAGCGCTTCGGCGTCCAGCACAAGGAGCAGCTCAAGAACATGCGCGAGCAGGTCGACGTGCTGACCATGTCGGCCACCCCCATCCCGCGCACCATGCAGATGGCCATGAGCGGCGTGCGGGACATGAGCCTGATCATGACGCCGCCCCCCGGCAGGCTCCCCGTGAAGGTCGTGGTGGGGGAGTACAACCAGGACGTGGTCTCGGCCGCCATCCGCAACGAGCTCGCCCGCAAGGGCCAGGTCTACTACGTGAGCAACCGCGTCAACACCATCGAGGACGCGGTCGAGCGCGTGCGCGAGGCCGCCCCCGAGGCGCGCGTGGGCGTGGCGCACGGCCAGATGAGCGCCTCCCAGGTGGAGGAGGTCATGATGGCCTTCGAGGAGCACGAGGTCGACGTCCTCGTGGCGACCACCATCATCGAGAGCGGCATCGACAACCCGCACACCAACACCTTGATCATCGAGGACTCGCAGCGCCTCGGCCTGGCGCAGCTCTACCAGCTCAAGGGTCGCGTGGGCCGCGGGCGCACGCAGGCGTACGCCTACTTCATGTTCCCCGGTGAGATCACGCTCACCCCGGAGGCCACCGAGCGCCTGACGGCCATCAACGAGTACCAGGAGCTTGGCAGCGGCATGCGCATTGCCATGCGCGACCTCGAGATCCGCGGTGCGGGCTCGCTCGTGGGCGCCGAGCAGCACGGCAACCTCTCGAGCGTCGGCTTCGACCTCTTCACGCAGATGCTCGGCCAGGCCGTCGCCGAGGCCCGCGGAGAGGTGGGCGACGTGGAGCAGCCCGAGGTCACGATCAACCTCCCCGCGGACTTCTACCTCGCCGAGGAGTATCTGCCCGAGGTCGACAAGCGCGTGCTCGCCTACCGCAGGATCGCGGCGGCGACGGAGCTCTCCGACGTCGACGCCCTCCAGCGCGACCTCGAGGACTCCTGGGGCGCGCTGCCCGAGGCCGGCCGCAACCTGCTCGACCGCGCACGCATCCGCATCCGCGGCGGCCGGCTGGGCGTGACCTCGGTCTCGCTCACCGGCGGCAGGCTCGTGTACCAGGGGATCGAGGTCCCGCGCGACGTCGCGCGCAAGCTCAAGCAGAGGCGCGCTATCGTGTACCCCAAGACCAAGAAGCTCGCCTACCCCTTCAGCGCGGGCAAGGAGGGGCCGGTCATCTGCGCCCTCGCCGTGCTCGAGGAGGTCGGCGGGGACGACGAGGACGAGTAGGGCGCACGGGCGGCGACGGGGAGAAGGACGGGTCCGGCCGCCCGCGCGTACGTGCCGGTGAGCCGGCATCGCGACGAAGGAGGCAGGAGCATGGCAGGAGCACCTGGGTCCGAGGCCGGCGCGCGGGCGCCGCACCTGCGCTGGGGCGTGATCGGCTGCGGCGTCATCGCCAACGAGATGGCGCAGACGCTCGCGCGCGAGGGGCGCGCCCTCGACGGCGTCGCCAACCGCACGCACGAGAAGGCGCAGGCCTTCGGCGAGCGCTACGGCGTGCGCCGCGTCTACGACACGATCGACGAGCTGATAGCCTCGCCCGACGTGGATGCGATCTACCTCACGACTCCGCACAACACGCACATCACCTACCTGCGCCAGGCGCTCGCCGCCGGCAAGCACGTCCTGTGCGAGAAGTCCATCACGCTCAACTCCGACGAGCTCGCCTGCGCCCGGGAGCTCGCCGCCAAGAGCGGCGTGCAGCTGATGGACGCCTGCACGGTCCTGCACATGCCCCTCTACAAGGAGCTCCGCCGCCGTGCGCAGGCCGGCGACTTCGGCCGCGTCAACCTCGTGCAGGAGAACTTCGGGTCCTACAAGGACTACGACATGCGCAACCGCTTCTTCAACCCCAACCTCGCGGGCGGCGCCCTGCTCGACATCGGCGTCTACTCCATCACGCTCGCGCGCCTCTTCCTCGAGAGCTGCCCTACCGAGCTCGCGAGCCTCATGAACCCGGCGCCGACCGGCGTGGACGAGACGGACGGCATCCTCATGCGCAACCCGGAGGGCCAGATGGTGGTCCTCTCGCTCACCCTGCACTCCAAGCAGCCGAAGCGGGCCATGGTCAGCGCCGACGCCGCCTACCTCGAGGTCATGGAGTACCCGCGCGCGGATGCGGCGAAGGTCGTCTGGACCGCGGACGGCCGCGTGGAGGAGGTCCGCGCCGGCGAGCGCGAGCGCGCCCTCGGCTACGTGATGGACGACCTCGAGGCCGCGGTGGCGGGAGACGAGGAGGCGGTGGCCCAGATCGAGACCTCCGCCGACGTCATGGCGCTCATGACGAGGCTGAGGCGCGACTGGGGCTTCTCCTACCCGGAGGAGCAACAGGACCGCTAGGCGGAGCAGCGGAAGGCGGACCCTTGGAGGCTGGCATGGCGGTAGACGACGAGGTAGAGAAGGACGCGGGCGCCGAGGCGACGGCGATGGGGCTCCGGGCGGAGGGGATCGACCGGCAGACCCTCGCCCGCACCGGCGCCCCCGGCCGTCACGAGCAGTTCGAGCGCGTCGTCCGCATGGTCTGGCGGCTGCGCCAGCCCGACGGCTGCCCCTGGGACAGGGCGCAGACCCACGAGTCCATCGCGCGCGACCTCATCGGCGAGGCCTACGAGGCCATGGACGCCATCGCCGAGGGCGACGATGCGCATCTGTGTGAGGAGCTCGGCGACCTTCTCGAGCAGATCCTGCTGCAGGCGCAGATCGCCGCCGACGAGGGCTCCTTCGACGTCGACGACGTCTGCCGCGGCCTCGACGAGAAGCTCATTCGCCGCCACCCCCACGTCTTCGGGCCCGCACCCGCGGACGCTGCGCCCGCGGCGGGCACCGCGGGCGAGGTCGAGGGCATCTGGGACGAGGTCAAGAGGGCCGAGCGCGCGGCCGCGGGGGAGGGCGGCGGGCCGCACGGGCTTCTCGACTCCATACCGCGGTCGCTGCCGGCGCTCATGCAGGCCCAGAAGATCTCGAAGCGGGCCGCGAAGGCGGGCTTCGACTGGCCGGACGTCTCGGGCGTCTGGGACAAGGTGGCCGAGGAGCGCGCGGAGTTCGAGGCCGAGGAGCCGGGCAGCGAGGAGGCGTCCGAGGAGTTCGGCGACCTGCTGTTCGCGCTGGTCAACGTCGCGCGCATGCAGCACTTCGACGCCGAGGAGGCGCTCGAGCGCTCCAACCGCAAGTTCCGCCGCCGCTGGGCCAGGATGGAGGAGCTCGCGCGCGAGGCCGGCGAGGATCTCGAGGCGCTCCCGTGCGCCCGCCTGAACGAGCTCTGGGACGCGGTCAAGGCCGAGGAGCGCCGCGCGTAGCCCCTGTGGGGCCTCGCGCGCGCCTGCGGCCGTCTGTCATAATGGGTTGCCTATCGACGACGGCGGATGCGCCGGCAGGCCAGGCAGAAACGAAGCGCACATGAACTCACCCAGAGAGACAGCCCCCTCCAAGGGGGCCCAGCCCAAGCCGCACAAGCGCGTGGGCCGCGGGGCCACGCCCACCGGCCGTCGCGACGACTCGGCGGACGTGACGACCCGGCTGCCGCGCATCGGGGAGGACGGCAGGGTCGCCGACCCCACCGGCTCCGCGCCGAGGGCGGGGAGCAGGGCCTTCTCGCTGCCGCACCTGCCGAGGAAGGCGAAGCCCGCGCCGAGGCGCGAGGGCGCGCCCGCGGACGGGCGCCAGGGCGCCCCCGACGCCGGCGCGGAGGGGTCGGCAGCCGTCGAGAGGGCCGAGAAGGTCGAGAGGGCCACGGACGCCGCCGGCGCCGTGAGGGCCGCGGACGCCGGGCCGGCGACCGAGGTCGGCAAGCCCGAGGGTCCCGGCACCCAAGACGGGGCCGAGCGCAGCGCGGGGGCGCCTACGGAGGGCAGGGCACGCCGCCGTCGGGAGAGGGCTGCGGCCAGGTCCGTCGCCCGCGGGGCGGACGCCCGCGGCGACGGCGGGCAGTCCGGCGCGGACGGTCCGGGCGATGGCGAGGAGGCCCGGGAGCGCCGTCGCGCCGAGGCGGCCCGCCCCAGGCGCCCGCTCGCCGAGATCGTGCGTTCCGCGCCTGCTACCTGCGCGGACTTCGCCCGCAGACACGTCCGCGGCCTGGTCGTCCTCGCCGTCGCCCTCGCCCTCGTCGCCGCCGTGTGGGGCCCGCTCGGCGACTACTACGTGGCCTGGCGCCGCTCCGGCGAGCTCGCCGAGAGCTACGCCTCCATCACGGCCGACAACGACGCCCTGAACCAGGACATCGACCGCCTCCAGACCCGCGAGGGCGTGGAGGACGAGGCCCGCAGGCAGGGCTACGCCTATGAGGGCGAGAGCACCGCCACATCCCCGTCGGCGCCCGATGACGCCAACCAGGGCTCGGACCCCACGAACCCAAAGCCCGAGGAGCCGACGGAGCGGCCGTGGTACATCGTGGTGCTCGACGCGCTATTCTGCTATAGGCCCCTTTCGTAGGGGGCCGTCGGCCCCGCCGTGGGGCGCATCGGTGGGGAGGGACGCATGACGAGGGTAGCGGTCATCGACATCGGCACCGTCACCGCGCGGCTCGCGGTCGCGGACGTCTCGTCCGGGCGCGTCGCGAGGCTGGCCAAGAGCTCCAACATCGTCAACCTCGGGCAGGACGTGGACCGCACGGGCCGCCTGAGGGAGGACGCCCAGCGCCGGCTGCTCGGCTGCGTGGACCTCTACCTCGCCTCCGCGCGCGAGGCCAGGGCGCCGGCCGTGTGCTGCACGCTCACGAGCGCCGCGCGCGACGCGGAGAACGCCGCAGACCTCCTCGCCGAGCTCGATCGCCGCGGCCTCGCCGCCCAGGTGATTCCCGGCGAGGTCGAGGGGTCGCTGACCTTCCTCGGCGTTGCCCAGGACTTCGGCGGGCGCCGGATCATGGTGGCCGACAACGGCGGCGGCTCGACGGAGGTCGCCGTGGGGAGCCTCGCCGACGGCGAGGGCGGCCTCGCGATCGAGTGGGTCCGCTCCGTGGACGTCGGCTGCCGCAGGCTGACCGAGAAGTTCCTCGCGCACGCGGACCCGCCCTCGGAGGGCGACCTGGCCCGCGCCCACGAGCTCGCGGCCGAGCGCCTCTCGGGTGCCATCCGGGCCGCGAGCGCCGCGGCCGCGGCCTCGGGCGCGCCTGTCGCGAGGCCAGAGCGCCTCGTCGTCACCGGCGGGACGGCCACGACCCTCGTCGCCGTCGAGAAGGGCCTCGAGCCCTACGACCCGCGCCAGGTGCACCTCCAGACCCTCTCCCGCGCGGACGTGGACGCCCTCGAGCGCAGGCTTTGCGGCCTCACCGTCGAGGGGAGGGCGGCCCTCCCCGGAATCCAGGCCAAGCGCGCCCCCGTCATCCTCGGCGGCACCGTCGCCGTCGCCGAGCTCATGCGCGCCGCGGGCTTCGACGAGCTGACCGTGAGCGAGAGCGACCTGCTCTTCGGGCTCTCGATCGTGGCCGCCTCGACCCTCGACGGCGCCCCCTCGCCCTTGGGCTGGCGCCCGGAGCTCACCCTGCTTTGATCGGGTGGAGCTGGGCCGCGCGGTCCTTCTCGGTTGTTCGGCGCGCGCCGGAATTGGCGGGGCACGGGCGGCCGCGATGGGCTACCATAGATAGTGCAACCAAGGGGGCGTGGCGGAATCGGCAGACGCAGCGGACTTAAAATCCGCCGCCGCAAGGCATGTGGGTTCGAGCCCCACCGCCCCTACCAGCGCACGCGTGGGCGCGGCCAGAGCCGCGAGCCAGGGAAAAGAGGGCCCCCGGCGTGCCGGGGGCCCTCGTGGCGTCTGGATGGTGCCCCCAACGAGATTCGAACTCGTGTCGTCGCCTTGAAAGGGCGATGTCCTAACCGTTAGACGATGGGGACGGCATCGCAGGTTCCGAGTATACCAGACGCGGCGGTCGCCCGCGCCGGGCGGGCGCGGCGGGGCGGCCGGCGCCGCCGGCTAGCGGGCGCCCTCGGGGTCGAGCCAGTCCAGCCCGTTGCGCCTGGCGTAGTCCTTCGCCGAGGCGAGGAAGCCCGGCTGCGCCGCCGCCCAGGCGGCGAAGTCCGGGACGTCGGCGATGACCGGGTCGGCCTCGTGCACCGCGAGCACGGCCTCGTCGAACGAGCCCGGCACGAAGGCCGGCCGGTCGGGGACGTAGACGTCCATGAGGGTGGGCTGCAGGAGCGCGTAGGCCCCGCCCGGGCACAGCCGGTCGTAGCCCCTGAGCGCGCGGCGGGCGGCGGGCGCGCGCCCGACCTTGTAGAGCAGGATCGTGCGGGCGAGGTGCAGCCAGGCGTTGCCGTGGCGGGAGAAGCGTGCGTCGAGCCAGTCGAGGCCCTCCTCGTCCTCCAGGCGCGCCATGCAGAGCGCGTAGGTGTAGCGCGCGCCGACGGCGTCGAGCGGGGAGGCCGTCAGCAGCCCCCGGCACTCGTCGGCGGCCATGCGGTAGCGCGCGCCGTCGACGCAGGTGCGCGCGACGTGGGCCCTGAGGCGCAGGCGCGGCCGGTTGAAGACGTCGGTCCAGGCGTCGCCCGTAGCCGGCGTGGCGAGCGGTCCCCGCTCGTCGTCGAGCTCCCCCTCGAGCGCGAGCAGGGCGTCGAGCAGGGCGTCGCCGTCCAGGTCCTGGGCGAGCAGGCCGCAGACGCGCGCGTCGACGCACACCGGGGAGACGGCGCACGCCCGCTCGCAGGCCTCGCGCAGCCGTCCGAGGGCCTTCGCCCGCGCCTCGGCGTACTCGTCGTCGTCGAGGAGGTCGTCGTCGGCCCGCGCGTCCGCGTAGCGCGAGAGCGCCTGCTCGAGCAGGGCGAAGGCGCGCTCCTCGTCGTCGTCCACGAAGGCGTCGGGGTTCTCCCTGACGGCGAGCTCCAGCTCGTGGAAGGCCTCGTCGGAGAGGTCGGCGAGCTTCTCGCGGCGCTTGAGGGCGAGCCTCAGGCACCTCTCTGCGCGCACGTCCATCATGGGCGACCGCCTCGCGGAAGGTTGGCGTCGGGGCCCTGCCAGCCGTCGGCGCCGGCGGCGCTCTCGGCCATGCGCTCGCGCATCACGGCGCTCGAGGCCCGCGGGGCGAGCCTGCTCGTCTCGCGGGCGACCCAGGCGGAGAGCGCGCCTGCGCCCCGGGGGTCGCGGCCCTCCTGGAGGAGCACCGTGCCCTCGGAGAGGGCCAGGATCAGCTCGTCCTCGCTGTAGGGCAGGACGCAAAGGCGGGCGAAGACGCCGTCGGGCAGCTCCGCCTGGCGGATTAGGGACTCGGCGGCGTTGGGGTAGGTCTCGACGAGGCCGCGGAGCTCGTCCCGGGCCCGGTCCATCTCGTGGGCCTTGTAGGCGAGCGCGAGGCGCGCGAGGCGCGTCCAGGCGTCGTCGGCGGGGGTGCGGCGGCCGTGGGGCTGACGGCGGGCGCAGGCGGCGTCGAGGCCGGCCTCGTCTTCGAGCTTCGCGAGAGCGAGCGCCTCGGTGAAGCGGACGTCGGCCTGGTCGTGCGGGTCGAGCTCGAGGGCCTCACGGCAGACGCGCAACGCCTCGCGGTTCCTACCGCAGATGAGCGCCTCCTCGGCCTCGGCGGCGAGCCAGCGCAGGTAGGGGGCGCACGCAAGATCGGCGGCGAGGCGGGCCCGCTCGGGGGAGTCGGGTCCCTCGAGCGCGCGGTCGCGCTCGGCGAGGCAGCGCGCGCGGACCTCCGGCTCGCCCTCGACGAGGTAGGCGAGGTAGCCGTCGAACGAGGGCTTCTCGGAGGCCGCCTGCATGCGCGCGGCGTCGAAGCAGCCGGCGTCGAGGGCGAGCGCCTCCTTCAGCAGCTGGTGGCCGTGCGCGACGAGCTTCTCGGCCTCCCGCTCGTCCGCGAAGGGGAGGCGGTAGTCGATGTCGGCCGCGGCGAGGGTCACGAGGTGGAAGGCCCTGTCCTCGTCCGTCTGCGGCAGCGAGTCGCGGTCCTGCTGGAACCTGAGCCCGAAGGAGGAGAAGGCGTGCGCCGCGGCGGTCGCGTCGCCCCCGTCGAGCGTGCGGGCGAAGCGGAGCCCCAGGCGCTGGTAGTCCTCCCGCTGGGGGTCAAACGCCATCGATTCTCCTTTCGTGCGTCAGTGTCGCGCCATCGCGGCCCTAAGGAGGTCCATGTCGAGCGGTGCCGGCGTGAGGCCGCCCATCTCGTGCTGGTAGCCCTCCGTGCCCCGTGCGAGCACGCAGACCACGCACGGCCCCGTGCCCGCGAAGGCGAGGTCCACGGCGTGCTGGATGGCCTCGGCGCGGTCGCAGACGGTCTCGTGGGGAGTGCCCGCCGGAGTGGCCTCGGCCATCTCGCGGCAGATGTCCTCCACGCGCTCGTGGCCGGGGTCGTCCTTGGTGAAGACGAGGAGGTCCGACCAGCGGGCGGCCTCGACGGGGAGCTCGCGGCGGCGCTCCACGGCCTTGTCGCCCGTGGCGCCGAAGACCGATATCACGCGGTACCCCGGGAACTCCTCGCGGACGCTGGGGCCGAACTTCGAGAAGGCCATGGCGTTGTGGGCGAAGTCCACGATGCCCACGACGCGGCGGTCGTCGCTCCAGACGAGCTCCATGCGGCCGGGCACGCTCACGCGCGCGAGGCCGGCGAGCACTTGGTCGCGTCCGGCGCCGAGAAGCTCCGCCGCGCAGATGGCCGCCAGGGCGTTCTCCACGTTGAAGAGCCCGGGCATGGGTAGCTCCACGCGGGCCTCCCAGCTGGGCGCATGGGCGACGAAGGAGCTCCTGCCGAGGCCGGACTCCACCTCGTCGCACCAGACGTCGGCGCGCCTGCCGGCGACCTCGGGGCCCGTGGCGGAGAAGAGGAGCGTCCGCTCGCAGGAGGCTGCCGCCTCGAGGACCCGGTCGAGGTGGTCGGTCGCGAGGTTCACCACGGCCGTGCGCGCCTGCTGGAAGATCCGCAGCTTGGAAGCGAAGTAGTCCTCCCAGGTGGGGTGCTCGAGGGGGGAGATGTGGTCGCGCCCGATGTTCAGGAAGGCGGCCACGTCGAGGTGGAGGCCCACGACGCGGTCGTACTTGAGCGCCTGGCTCGAGACCTCCATCACGAGGTCGGGGAGGCGGGAGTCGCGCGCGTTGGCGACGTGGCGCCACAGGTCGCAGGCCTCGGGCGTGGTGTTGATGCTCTCGGCGCGCTCGATGCCGTCGAAGGTCTCGATCGAGCCGACGATCGCGCAGCGGGGCTCCGGGGAGCCGGCGTCCAGGATGGAGCGGAGCATGTAGCTCGTGGTGGACTTGCCCTTGGTGCCCGTGATGCCCACGCAGGTGAGGTCGCGGTCCGGGTGCCCCCAGGCCTCGAGGGCGACGAGGGCCATGGCGCGCCGGACGTCGCTCGCGACGAGCGCGGGCACCCCGGGCGCGAGCCGCGCGAGCTCGTCTGCGCGCTCCTCGCCCGTGAGGTAGGCGACGGCGCCGGACTCGAGCGCGGAGGCGAGGTAGGTGGGCCGGAAGGCCGCGCCCTTGCAGACGAAGAGGTGGCCCGGGCGCACGAAGCGCGAGTCGGAGTCCGCGCCGCAGACGGGCAGCGGGTCGGCGGGGAGCGCGTGCGTGCGGACGAGCAGGCCCTCGGACTCGAGTGCCGCTGCGAGCGATGTAAGCGTTGTCGTATCCATGCGCTTGAGTATAGCCCCTCGTGATGGGGCCGGGGGGCGCCTGGGCTGTGTTACACTTTCTCCGCGACAAGGGCGATTGGCGCAGTGGCTAGCGCAGGTGCCTTACACGCACAAGGTCGGGGGTTCGAACCCCTCATCGCCCACCAGAGAAGCCGGACGGGCCCCTCCGCTCGCGGGAGGGGCCCGTTCTGTAGGGCCGGCACTTGCCGGCGGGCAGGTGGAGGAACATGCCAGGTGACCCCGGCGCCGAGAGGGCGCTCGAGCGCAGCTTCGGGCGGGCGGCGGACGAGATGCGCCCCGCCAAGCTCACGCGCAACGTGATGAAGAACGCGGACGGCTCGTGCCTCGTGGAGTTCGGGGACACGCGGGTGCTGTGCGCCGCCACCGTGGAGGAGGGCGTGCCGCGCTGGCGCAAGGGCTCGCGCGCCGGCTGGGTCACGGCGGAGTACGCCATGCTCCCGGCCAGCACCAGCCGCCGCACCCCGCGCGAGTACCGCGGGCGCAAGGGGCGCTCGATGGAGATCGAGCGCCTGGTCGGCAGGAGCCTGCGCACGGTCTGCGACCTCGCCGCCCTGGGCGAGGCGACCGTGACGGTCGACTGCGACGTGATCCAGGCCGACGGCGGCACGCGCACCGCCTCCGTCACCGGCGCGTGGGTCGCCCTGCACGACGCCCTGCGCTCGTGGGAGGAGCGCGGCAACATCCAGCGCCTCCCGCTCACGGGGCAGGTCGCCGCCATCTCCATGGGGGAGGTGGACGGCAGGCTGCTGCTGGACCTCGACTACCGCGAGGACAGCCACGCCCAGGTGGATCTCAACCTCGTGGGCACGGGCGACGGAGGCATCGTGGAGATCCAGGGGACGGGCGAGAGGAGCCCCTTCACGCGCCAGCAGCTCGACGCCCTTCTCGACATGGGCCTGCCCGCGATCGAGAGGCTCGTCGCCCTGCAGGACGAGGTCACCAACTTCAGGTCCTAGGCCAGCGCCTGGACGGAGGGGAGCATCATGCCAGCTGTGGACGCGACGGCGCTCGACGCCGAGAGGACCGTGGTCGTGGCCACGGGCAACGCGCACAAGGTCTCGGAGATCGAGGCCATCCTCGGCCCGATCATGGAGGGCTACCGCTTCTGCGCCCTCGGTGAGCTCGGGGATTTCCCCGACCCGGTGGAGGACGGCGACACCTTCCTCGCCAACGCCCTGATCAAGGCCCGCGCAGCGCTCCAGGAGACCGGCCTCAAGATCGCCGTCGCCGACGACTCCGGGCTCGTGGTGGACGCGCTCGGCGGGGCCCCGGGCATCTTCTCGGCGCGCTGGGCGGGCGAGCACGGCGACGACGATGCCAACAACGAGAAGCTCCTGCGCGAGATGGCGGGAGTGCCCGACCCGGAGCGCGGCGCCCACTTCCACTCCACCGTGGTCCTCGTCCGCTCCGACGGCCGCGTGCTGACGGGCGACGGAGACTGCCCGGGCAGGATCGGGCACGAGCGGCGCGGCGCCAACGGCTTCGGCTACGACCCGCTCTTCCTCCTCGACGACGTCCCCGGCAGGACCATGGCCGAGCTCTCGCCGGACGAGAAGAACCGCCTCTCGCACCGCTTCCGCGCCCTCGAGGACCTCGCCTCGAAGCTGCGGTAGGGGCCCGCGGCCCTTCTCGGCCGGCGCTGGCCAGGACTCGCGGCCCCTCTCGGCCGCGCCCTCAGCAGGACCCGCGCCCGCGGGCGGCACGCAGGTGTCGCTCGCGGGCTTTTTCGTGCGCTTACCCGTTCTCGACATTTGTCATAACAAATCGCGGTACCCTGTGGTCGGATGTAGGGGGCCGCTCCGCGCGAGGGGCCTTGGCAGGGAAGGTTTCTTACAGAGGGGGAACCATGAGAGTCGTCCGCACCACCGACTACAACGACATGAGCCGCAAGGCCGCCAACGTCATCTCCGCGCAGACCATCCTCAAGCCCGACACGGTCCTCGGCCTGGCGACCGGCAGCACGCCCATCGGCACCTACCGGCAGCTGATCGACTGGTACAAGAAGGGCGACATCGACTTCTCGCAGGTCAGCACCTACAACCTGGACGAGTACCGCGGCCTGGCGCCTGAGGACCCCAACAGCTACCACTACTTCATGCGCACCAACCTCTTCGACCACGTGAACATCGACCTGGCCAACACCCACGTGCCCGACGGCCTCGCGGCCGACCCCGAGGCCTACTGCGCAAGCTACGACGCGATGGTGCGCGACGCCGGCTACCCCGACCTGCAGCTCCTCGGCATCGGGCGCAACGGGCACATCGGCTTCAACGAGCCGGACGACGCCTTCTCCAAGGGCACCCACCTCGTGGACCTCACCGAGAGCACCATCGAGGCCAACAGCCGCCTGTTCGACAGCGTCGACGACGTGCCTCGCCAGGCCTTCTCCATGGGCGTCCAGACCATCATGTACGCCCACACGATCCTTCTCATCGCCTCCGGCGAGGAGAAGGCCGAGGCCGTGCGCGACGCCATCTTGGGGCCGGTCACCCCGCACTGCCCCGCCTCGATCCTCCAGCTGCATGCCAACTGCATCCTCATCGCGGACGCCGCCGCCCTCTCGCTCTGCCCCGCCGAGTAGGGCGCTCGAACGCGCAAGGATAGGAGCCCGCGCCCCCTCGGGGACGCGGGCTCCGTTTTTGTGCACCGCGTGAGAGCCGCCGCGGCGGCGAAGGCTGCCTTGGCCAGCGCCTAGGCGTCGAGCGTGGTCGGCTCGTGCGTGTAGGCGTTCAGGATCTCGTGGCCGTCCTCGCGGACGATGGCGAGGTCCTCGATGCGCACGCCGATGTCGCCGGGGATGTAGATGCCGGGCTCGATCGAGAAGCACATGCCGGGCAGCACCGGCTCGTGGTGCGTGGAGCTGACGTCGCCGGGCTCGTGGTCCGAGAGGCCGATCTGGTGGCCCAGACGGTGCGTGAAGTACCTGCCGTACCCGGCGTCCTCGATGACCCTGCGCGCAGCGAGGTCGAGCTCGGCGAACTCGACGCCAGGGGCTATCAGGGCCTCGGCCGTCTCGTTCGCGCGCCTGACCGTGTCGTAGACCTCGACCTGGTGGGCGGTCGGCGCGGCGGTGAAGAAGGTGCGCGTCATGTCCGAGCAGTATGCGCGGTACTTGCAGCCCACGTCGAACAGGACCATGTCGCCCTTCTCGAGCCGCGTGCCGTCGGGCTCGTGGTGCGGGTCGGCGGCGTTGGCGCCGAAGGAGACGATGGGCGAGAAGCTGTGGTCCTCGGCCCCGAGGGAGCGGTACTCGCCGAGGAGCCCCTCGGCGATCGAGCGCTCGGTCACGCCCACGCGCACCTGGTCGGCGAGCCAGGCCATGGCGCGGTCGTTGATGCGCGAGGCCTCGCGCATGAGCTCCTGCTCGGCGTCGTCCTTGATGGAGCGGGCGCGGTCGACGGCGACGGACGCGAGGCGGACGGAGGCGCCGGCGCCCGCCTCCATGAGGGGGAGCAGCCAGCGCGCCGCCAGGTCCTTGTCGACCCCGAGGGGCTCGGCGTGGTCGGTCGCCGCGAGTACGAGCGGCACCGGGTCCTCGGTGTCGTCGAAGGTGACGACCTCGTCCGCGGCGCCCGTCGCGTCGGGGAAGAGGCGGTTGCAGAAGAGGGTGGAGCGGGGGACGCCGCCCTCCTCGGTGAGGTAGAGCGCAAGGAAGCGCTCGTAGGGCTCGGTGTAGTAGCCGGTGAGGTACCAGATCGACAGCGGGTCCGTGACGATGGCCTGGCCGAGGCCGAGCTCGCGGAGGTTCGCGAGCACCTTGCTGGCGCGTTGCTTGTTCATTCCTGCTCCCAGGTCGCGGTGTGCGTGCGGCGCCGGCCGGACGCGCGGGGTATGGCGCGAACGGCCGGCCCCGGCAAGTGTAGCGCTCGCGCCCGCGGCGCGGACGGCCGGCGCCGGGCCCCGGGCCTGCGACGGAGAGCCTCGTCGCGAGATGGAGATTGCGCGATTGCGCCAAACCGGCGCATGCGCGCGAGGTAACAGGCTATTCTAATCTAGTTTGACGATAACTAGCCTGACATTATTCTGGCTATTTTCCAAGGCGTCCGCGCCGGGAAGAGTGATGGTATGGAGAACGAGATACCTCCAGTGAACAGGGTAGACCTCATCCACGAGGAGCTGGGCCACTACGTCGGCCAGCGCATCAAGGTCCGCGCCAACATGGGCCGCTCGCGCATCGTGGAGCGTACGGGCGTGCTCGTGCAGGCCCACCCCTCCCTCTTCGTGATCGAGGTCGAGGAGCGCAGGGGCCGCAAGGCCCGCCAGTCCTACCAGTACGTGGACGTGCTCACGGGCACCGTCGAGCTCTTCGACGCCAACACCAACGAGCGCATGTTCGACTTCGAGGCCGTGGACTAGGGCCATGCGCGCCCGCACCCAAGACGTCCGCGCCGTCACGCGCCTGGCGCCCGCGAAGGTGAACCTGCACCTCGGCGTGCATGCCGAGAAGGACGCGCGGGGCTACCACCGCGTCGACTCCGTGATGGTCGCCCTCGACCTGGCCGACGTCGTGACCGTGGAGCCGGCAGGCTCCCTCTCGGTCACCTGCGTGCCGCCCGCGGGCTTCCCCGAGCAGAGCAACACCGCCTTCCGGGCGGCGTCGCTCCTCGCGGCCGCCCTGGGGCGCCCCGCGGACGTCCGGGTCACCCTGGAGAAGCACATCCCCGAGCAGAGCGGCATGGGTGGCTCGAGCTCGGACGCGGCCAGCGTCCTGCTCGCCCTGTGCGAGCTCTGGGGCCTCGACCCGCTCGACGCGCGCGTGGCAAAGGCCGCGCGCGCCGTGGGCGCCGACGTCCCCTTCTTCCTCGACCCGCGCCCCACGCTGCTCGCAGGCGCCGGCGACGTCCCCAGGGAGAAGTTCCCGCCGCTCGACGGCGTGCCCGTCGCGCTCGTGCGCCCCGAGGGCCCGGGCGTGAGCACGCCTGCGGCCTACCGGGAGTTCGACCGGCTGCACGATCCCGCCGCCAACCCCGCGCCGATCTGCTCCGCCCTGCGCGCCTCGGACGCCCGCGCCGTCGCGGGCCTGCTCGAGAACAACCTCGACCCCGTCGCCCGGCGCCTCCTGCCGGAGGTCGACCGCGTGAGGGGCTGGCTCAGTGCCCGGGAGGGCGTCGTCGCCTGCCAGGTCACCGGCTCGGGCAGCTGCGTGTTCGCCGTCTGCGAGTCCCGTGCGGCGGCGGAGGCCGCCGCGGCCGAGGCCCGGCTCGTCTCGGCGGGCGCGGACGGACGTCCGAGGTGGTGGTCGCGGGCCGCTGTGACCATTTCCTCCCCGAGCCAAATTCCCGTGGCCAAAGCCCGGAAACTCTGCTAACATAAGGCGTCGCAACGGCTCGTGGCTCAGCATGGTAGAGCGCTCGGTTCGGGACCGAGAGGTCGCTGGTTCAAATCCAGTCGAGCCGACCATAGATTGGTCAACCCGGAGGTCTTCCTCCGGGTTTTTCTTTAGGGATTCGCACTGGAATCTCGTGGAGTCCCTGCAATCGCCAGTGGTGCCTATCCTCAGGCGGACGGCGGGCGCACCCCCACCGTCCGCCTGAGGCGAGCGTGGCGGCGGGCCACTCCGCCGCCACGCGTTGCGCCTACGAGTTCAGCAGCTCTGCGGCCTCGAGGCCGGTCATGCCCTCCTTGATGCCGAGCTCGGCCGCCTGGGGGGTCATGCCGGTGACCTTGTTGGCGAGGACGTCTTCGAAGCTCGCGCCCGCGACGCGCACGGCGACGTCGCCGAGCTGCTCGGCCTTCTCGAGGCTGAGGTAGCCGCACATGAGGAAGCCCCTGGCGCAGCGGATAACGATGAGGTTGGCGTGGCCCTCGCCCGCCAGGGCGGGCACGATGAGGCCCTCCGCCTTGCCGCTTCCTATCGTGAGCACTTCCGTGGTGACCATGCGAACCCCTCTCTTCCGGACGTCCTTCTCTGGCTTCGGCCTGCCGGCGGCGCCCGAGCCCGGCGAGCGCCGACTATGCCCTTCTAATTATGCATGAGGGCCTTGCCGCTGCCCCAGGCCTCGCCGACCTTCTCGCCGATGGCGTAGTAGCCGTTCTGGAAGGTGTCGAAGCAGAAGGCGCCGAGCCGGGCGGGGTCGACCTTGCCGGAGTCGTCCAGCACGCGCTCCTCGGCCAGGACGCCCACGATCTTGCCGAGGACGTGGAAGCCGTAGGACTCCTGGCGCGCCTCGGCCACCTCGCACTCGAGGGTGAGCGGGAACTCGTTGACGACGGGCGCGTCGACCTTCTCGCTCCGGGTGGCCGTGAGCCCGGAGCGCTCGAACTTGTCGGACATGGTGTTGCCGCTCGCGATGCCGAAGAAGTCGGCCGCCGCGAGGTGGTCGACGTCGGCGACGCTCAGCGTGAAGGCGCCGGTCCGCTTGAGGTTGGCGGAGGTCCGGTGACGCTCGCCGATGTTGAGCGAGACCATGTCGGTGGCGCAGACGCCGCCCCACGCCATGTTCATGACGTCGACCGAGCCGTCCTCGTTGTAGGTGGCGATCATGAGCACGGGCATGGGGAACAGGTAGGGGTGGACCCCGAGGTCCTTCTTCATAGTGTCTCCCTCTCTCGCCGGGAATCCGGCGCTCGGATACGCACATGATAGGCGCCTCGCGAGGATGTGGCGCCTTCGTGCAGGTGAGCGCAAGAGTATCCCCTCGTGCCCTGGGTACAATTGTGATGCTGGTATCTTTTGCGTATCGTATCGTTCGCCGGCGCGCTGGAGGCATGGATGGAGAAGGTCGCGACGAAGCTCTCGCGCTCCATGGGGCTGCCCGCCTGCCCCGTGGAGACCACCCTGCTGCTGATCGGCAGCAAGTGGAAGGTGCTGATTCTGAGGGACCTGGCCGGGGGCCGTCGCCGCTTCGGCGAGCTGCGCCGCTCCCTGGGCGGCATCTCCCAGAAGGTCCTCACAAGCAACCTGCGCGAGATGGAGGCGGACGGTCTGCTCACCCGCACCGCCTATCCCGAGGTGCCACCCCGCGTGGAGTACGAGCTGACGCCGCTGGGCGCGAGCCTCGCCCCCGTGCTCGACGCCCTCAGGGACTGGGGCGAGGGCTACCAGGCGGCGAATCCCGAGAGACCGCTCGTGGCGACCGCCAGTCACTACGCATAGCCGCCGCGGCGCGGGCCCGGTGCCGCGCCGCGGCAGAGGAAGGGTCCCGTCGGCGCCGGCCGGCCGGGGACAGGCGACTACCGTCGTGAGGTGATCCGCATGCCAGGAACAATCTGCAAGTCCTCCAACGAGCGCGGGGCGTTTGGGCTCGTGGTCTCCCGGGGCTGCCCGTACAACCGCTGCGCCTTCTGCGACCTCTACAAGGACACCACCTACCGCGAGGTTCCGCTCGAGAGGATCGAGGCGGAGCTCAGGCGCGTCCACGACGTGGGCGGCACCCCCACCAACCTCATGCTGGGTGACGGCGACGCCCTCCACATGGACATGGACCGCCTCATGGCCATCCTGGACCTCATCGGGCGCTACCTGCCCTCCGTGGAGCGGGTCACGAGCGACGCCACGGTGCCCTCGATCGCAAGGAAGACCGACGGCGAGCTCCGCGAGCTGCGTAGGCGCGGCTACGCCATGGTGTACGTGGGCATCGAAACCGGGCTCGACGACGTCCTTTGCCAGATGCACAAGGACCACACCAACGACCAGGCGCGCGAGCAGGTCAGGCGCCTGCATGCGGCGGGCTTCGAGCTCGGCGCACACATCATGACCGGCGTCGCCGGCGCAGGTCGCGGCGCGGAGAACGCCCGTGCCACGGCGCGCCTCCTGAACGAGCTCCGCCCGAGCTTCATCACCAGCTTCAACCTCGGCGTCAACCCGCTGACCGAGCTAGGCCGCTGGGAGCGGGAGGGCCGGTTCGTTCGGGCGAGCGACCTCGAGTGCATGGAGGAGGAGCGCCTGCTCGTGAGCGGGCTCGCGATCGACACCGTGTTCGAGGGCTACCACACCAAGCACGTCGCCTGCGGCGAGGAGGTCGCGGCGGGCGACGGCCCGGAGTGGCAGCGCGCCATCACCCAGTGGGTCCACACGAAGGCGAAGCTGCCCGAGGGCCGCGAGCGCATCCTCGCGAAGCTCGACGCCTCCATCGCCCAGCTCCGCGAGGCGCAGGCCTCCGCGGCTCGTCCGGAGCCCGCCTGCTGCTAGGTCGCCGCTAGGGCACGGGTTCAGCGCGGTACCTTCCGTGCGGTACCTTCCGTGCGGAGCCCGCTGGCGGCGGACGCCCTCAGCGCTCCCCGCGCGCGTGAGGGCGTCCCCCTCCGAGCATGACCGAGGCGCGGAACGTCTCGCCTTCGACCTCGAAGCTCGCCACGCCGTCGCTCTCCCGCGCCGCCGCGCGCACGGATGCGATGCCCAGGCCATGGTGCGCCCCCTTGGTGGTGCGGAAGGTACCCCGCTCCTGCCTCACGAGCTCCGGGGCGCACGAGTTGTCGACGACGAGGAAGAGGTCTCGCCCACGGAGCTCGGCGCGCACGCGCAGGAGCGGCCTCTCTTCGCGGACGGCTGCGAAGTCCTGGATGCCCGCGACGGCGTTCTCGAGCAGGTTCGCAAGGACCGAGGCGACCATCGTCTCGCGCTGCGGGAGGGAGGAGGGGATGCGAGTGGAGATGTCCACCTCCGCCCCCGCGGCACGGGCGCGGTCGGCGAAGTAGACGAGGGCGGCGTTGAGGACGCCGTTCTCGCAGTACTCGATCGGGGCGTCGCCACGGCGGGCGACCTCGGAGAGCTCGCCGAGGTACGCCCGCATGCCGTCCAGGTCGCCCTTGTCGGCGAGCACAGCGAGGGCGTTGAGGTGGTGCCTCAGGTCGTGACGCTGCCTGCGCGCCTCCCCGATGCGCTCGGCGAGATGGCTCATCTGCTCGTTCTGCAGGTTGGTCTGCCCCTGCTCTCGCTCCGTCCGCAACGAGTGCGATGCCATCTGGATCAAGCTGGCGACCTGCCTGAAGGCGAGGAGGAAGAGAAGGTTGAGGGAGATCCAGAGGATGGCGGAGGCGATGATCGAGTCCCCGATCGACGGCGAGTCGGAGGGGTAGGGTCGGGCGAACGAGAAGCTTGCGGACAGCAGCACGGGAACCATCCAGAGGGTGTGCCAGTTCCGGGGGGTGACGAACTGGCTCGTGAGGAACCGAGCGAGCTTCGGGCAGGCGCGCCTCCAGAGGAACGGCGCGAGCAGGCCCCAGAGCGCCCACTGGACGAGCAGGCCCGGCCAGGCGAGGAACAGCTCCGACAGGTCGTTTCCGATGACCGCCGCGTCCACGAGCACGGCGGGCAAGCTTATGTCCGACGTGAGGAGGGTGGCGAGGGCGCACAGGTAGAGCGCCCGCCAGGCGTCGAGGTCCGTCATCCACGTGAGGACGGGGAAGAACAGCGCGACGTCGAGCAGCAGGAGGGGGGCGGTCGGCAGCCCTGCCTCGGAGCAGAGCCGGGCCTCGAGGGCGAGGATCGCTGCGCTCGCGACCGGTAGCGGAGCCACCCCTCTGCGACGGGGTCCCTCCAGGTTCGCGAGCCAGACGATGCGGACGATGAGGGCGAGCGCCGGAAGGCAGCCGAGCAGCTCCGAGAGGGCGAGTGCCCATTGCGGGAGTGCCGAGAGCGCGCCCACGACGGCGGAGGCGAGCCCGCCGCTCACCGCCGCCCCTCCTCGCGCATGCGCGAGAACCCCCACTCCGCCATCGCGGTGCGCGCGGTCGGGAGCAGCCTGCGGCTGATGGGCACCCGTCTACCGTCGTAGAGGACGAAGTCCGACCCGTCGAGGTCGGACACGAAGTCGAGGTTCACGAGCACGCCCCTCGTGCACTGGAAGAACTGGGACCAGGGGCCGAGAGCCTCCCTGGCCTCGGAGAACGACGCCCTGAGGCGCTTCTCGGAGGCGCCATCCGTCCCCTTGAGACCACGTAGTGGCCGCTCGAGTGCACGAGGACGTAGCCCGCCGGGTCGAAGGGCACGCTGCCCGGCAGGCTGACGGTGCGTCTCGCACGCGGGGCGACCGAGACGCCCAGGCGGTCGAGCTCCGTCTTGACGTGGCCGTAGGAGAGGGGCTTGAGCAGGTAGGCGACCACACCCACGCCGTAGCCCTCCACCGCGAAGTCCGGGCTCGAGGAGACGATGACGGCCGGAGCGTCCTCTCCGCGCCGGCGCAGGTCGCGTAGGACGTCTATCCCGGAGGGGCCATGCTCCGACAGGATGCAGTCGAAGACGAGCAGGTCGTACGTCCCGAGGACGAAGGCGTGCACCAGGGACTGCGCACCGTCGAAGGAGTCGACCCTGACCGGGGTGCCCTCGTCGCGGAAGTAGCGCTGGATGTGGGCCTCCAGGAGGGACCTGTCCGTATCGTCGTTCTCGAGAACCGCCACTCGTTTCATCTTTCGAGCGCCTCCTCCCATAGGTCCGTGCGCTCAGACGGAGGGCTGTCTCCAGCGCACCCCCTCGTTTCTCACCCAATGGTACGCAAACAAAGCCAGGGCTTGCTGGCACGAACGGTAGGCCATTGGCAGGAGTTGATGCTCGAGGCCGTGGGGGAGCTCATGGATACTCTGTGGAACCATGAGGAAATTGTCACTTGTCTGCCGAGTCTCGCGCCTGAGGGCAGCGGGACGGGGTGACGGGAAGGGGGCCGTTCTGATGAAGCGGATGCATTGGAGACCCGGGTCGAGGGCGAAGGTGGCCATCGTGGCCGTCCTCGTCGCGTCCGCCGTGGCGATGGTCGGCAAGGTCGCCGTCAGCTTCGCGGCAAGCGCTGCGGACGCGGAGCCGCCGAAGGTGGCGAAGACGCTCACCCCCAACGGGGACGGCACCTACAAGCTCTCCCTGAGCGTGACGGGCTCGGCGAGCAGCGCGCAGGAGAGCTCGAAGGCCAACGTCGTGGTGGTCTTCGACACCTCGGGCTCGATGGATGAGACCACGACCTCGTACGAGTACTCAGAGACTACCGACGACCGGAACACCTACGGCCTCGTGGACGGCGAGTACGTGAAGCTCGCGTACCACTGGAACTGGGGCAATTAGTATTGGACCGATCCCAGCGGCGCGCGGTACGAGGGCGTGCGCTATAAGCGTAGCGAGACCCGGACGAGCCGCCTCGCCGTGGCCAAGGCTGCCACGAACAACCTCATCGACCAGCTATTGGCCAACAACACCATGGAGACCCCCGACGCAGTCGAGGTCTCCCTCGTGAGCTTCTCCTCCAAGGTGAACGACTCGTTCGAGTGGAGCACGGACGCCTCCGCGCTCAAGGGCACCGTCTCCGGCTTCAAGGCGGACGGCGGCACCAACTGGGAGGCCGCCCTCAACCAGGCCAAGGACCTCGCGGACGAGAGGCAATCCTCGCAGCCGGGCGAGGCGACCTACGTGATCTTCGTCTCAGACGGCAACCCCACGTTCCGCGACTCGAGGTACAGCAACAGGGCCAGCGACTACAACGAGACCTACGGCGTCTGGGGTACCGGCAACTCGGACCCCAACGGATGGAACTTCGGCGCCGCGAAGGGCGTGGCGGACTCCCTCATAGGCTCCGGCTACAAGCTCTACTCCATCGGCGCCTTCGGTGACGCGACCGTCATGCAGCAGCTCGGCGGCACCTACTACGACGCCACTGACTCAGCTGCGCTCTCCGACGCCTTCGAGCAGATCGTGAACCAGATCACCAGTGCGGTCGCCTACAAGGATGTGACCGTCGAGGACAAGGTGACCGATCTCACCTCGGTCAGCATTAAGGCCTCCGGGTTCACCTACACCAAGGGCGGCGAGGCCTGGACCGACGCCCCCGCAGCCACCTACGAGAACGGCACGGTCAAGTGGGACCTCGGCGACCAGAGGCTCGCCAACGGCGTGACGTACACCGTGAGCTTCGACGTCTGGCCCAGCCAGGAGGCCCTCGACCTCGTCGCCGACCTCAAGAACGGCAGGACGACCTATGACGGACTGACCGCCGAGCAGAAGGCGCAGCTCGTCGACAACGGTGACGGCACCTACTCCCTCAACACCAACGCCGCCGACGGCAACACGGTGAGCTACACCCGCCTGGACACCGTCTCCACGGGCGTCCTCCCCGATGGCGCGGTGAAGATCGGAGACAACACGTGGACCAAGGACGGCTTCACCTACACCTATGACGAGGCGACGGAGACCTACGTCGGCACCAAGGAGGGCACGGGCTCCGCGGACTTCCAGAACCCCGACCCCATCGCCACCGCCTCCTCCCAGGTTGTCGTCCACAAGTCCTGGACGGACGGCATCGACGACGGCACTCCCGACTCGGTCGTCCTCAATCTCATATCCGACGGCGAGGACCGTGGCACCGTCGAGCTCTCGAGCGCCAACGGCTGGCAGGCGACCCGTCACGTGTCGCCCGGCGTCATGACCGTGGACGCCGATGGCAACGTGACCGTCCTGGAGGGCGGCCACGATTACACCGTCCAGGAGCTCGCCGCGAGCAACCCGGGCCTCGACCTGAGCGGCTGGGAGTTCAGCACGGGCGTCCTGCACCCGATGTACGTCAACGGCACCCTGACCGACCTCGTGAGGCTCGAGGACGGCAGCGGCCTCTACAAGATCGGCGACTCCACCTACAACCCCGTCTCGGCCACCGAGATCGCGACCATCGAGGCCCTGAACGTGCGCAAGAGCGAGCTCAGGCTCACCAAGCACGTCATCGACCTCACCGACGGCTCCGTCCCCACCGATGCGTCCTTCTCCTTCGAGGGTTCGCTGACCACCCCCGACGGCTCGGCCATCACCTTCACGGCTGTCGACGCGCGCCAGCAGCCCGTCTCCGTGGAGGTCACGGGGGCCACGCAGCAGGCGGACGGCAGCTACGTCGTCTCGAGCGGCGCCACCTTCAACGTCAAGCTCAAGGGCGCCCAGTCGCTCGTTTTCACGAGCCTCCCGACGGGTACGACCTACGCCTACACGGAGAAGGACCTGCCTCGCGGCTTCTCGCTCAAGTCCATCTCGAGCACCACGTCGGGCGAGAACGAGACCGGCGACCCGACTACCAAGGGTGCCGTCAGTGCCCCCAACAACTCCTACTTGGTCGTTTATGCCAACGAGTACGACAGCGCCACGCTCGGAGGCAACGACGCCCTCGCCGTCACCAAGACCGTGAGCGGCCATGACGCCATCGAGCAGTTCTCCTTCGAGCTCTCCCCGGCTGACGACGCCACCAAGGAGGCGGTCGACGACGGCACGGTCGTGCTCCCCGAGAGCACGACGGCCACCACCTCGACCGACGGCTACATCAAGGCCGGCACCTCCGAGCGGGTCCCCTTCGGCGACGTGACCTTCTTCTCCGAGGGCACCTATTCCTTCAACGTGCGGGAGACGAACACCACGACCGCGGGCGGCTGGACCTACGACAACACTCCCAAGACGATCTCCGTGGTCGTGGCCAAGGCCAACGGCAAGCTCGTCGCCACCTCCCAGGGCAACGACCCCACCGTCACCAACGCCTACAAGGCCGCCCCGACGAAGGGCAACGTCTCGGTGAAGAAGACCCTGGCCGCCCCCGAGGGCGCGAACGTCCCCGACATCACCGGCAAGTTCACCTTCACGCTCGAGGCGGTCGGCGACGCCCCCATGCCGGCTGCCGGTGGCGAGGTCGTGACCAACCCCGACACGACGGGTGGCACCGCGGCCTTCGGTGACATCACCTTCACGGCGCCCGGCACCTATACGTACAACGTGAGCGAGTCCGGCAGCGTCCCCGGCGTGCAGAACGACTCCGTCTCGCCCAAGCCAGTCACGGTCGACGTGGTTGACAACGGCGACGGCACGCTCACCGCGACCGCCAACGGCGGTCAGCCGGTCGAGTTCACCAACTCCTACAACTTCGGAGAGGTCATCGTCACCATCGACGTCACCAAGGTCCTCGAGGTGCCCGAGGGGCTCGAGGGACCCAAGAGCATCAAGGGCGCCTACACCTTCACCCTTTCGCCCAAGGACGGCGCCCCCATGCCGGTTGCCGGCGGCGAGAAGGTGACCAACCCGGCCGAGAAGGGCGGAACGGCCAAGTTCGGGCAGATCACCTATACCAAGCCCGGCACCTATATGTACACCGTGACCGAGTCCGGCGAGGTCGCGGGCATCACCAACGACGCCAAGGCCACGTCCGGCAAGACCGTGACCGTGGTCGTGCGCGACAACGGCGACGGCACGCTCACCGCGACCGCTAACGGCGGCGAGGCGGTCACCTTCACGAACGCCTACGACATCAAGGACGATGGCAAGGCCCAGGTGAGCATCCCCGTCAAGAAGGTGGTCCAGGCCACTGGCGGCTCCACCGTCCCCGCGTGGTCCTACACCTTCAAGCTGCTGGATGCCGAGGGCAAGGAGCTCTCCTCAAAGACCGTCTCCTCCGATGCGAACGACGCGACTGCCGCGCAGTCTGCGACCTTCGACACCATCACCTACGACAAGCCCGGCACCTACACCTACACCGTGACCGAGTCCGGCGAGGTCGCGGGCATCACCAACGACGCCAAGGCCACGTCCGGCAAGACCGTGACCGTGGTCGTGCGCGACAACGGCGACGGCACCCTCTCGGCGAGCTCAACCTCCACGACTGACGCGCCGCTCACCTTTACCAACGCCTACGAGGCTACCAGCCACGGCGTCGCCAAGGTCTGGTCGGGGGACGACGAGCTGACCGAGCTGAGGCCCTCCTCGATCACGGTACACCTGCTCGCCGACGGCGAGGACACCGGCAAGACCCTCAAGCTCTCGTCCACCAACGGCTGGTCCGGAACCTTCCGCGACCTCCCCAAGAGCTCCGACTCCGCGGGCACCCCCATCACCTACACCACGAAGGAGGACGTGCCTGCCGGCTACCTCGCCTCCTACCAGGAGCTCGACGGCGGACTCGACTCCGCGGTGACCAACACCATAGAGACGGGTAGCCTCATCGTGAGCAAGACGGTCAAGCAGGCCGAGGGGCTGACCGCGCCGAGCAAGGTCTTCAACTTCAAGGTCCAGCTCGATAACACAAGCGTGAACGGCATGCTCTCTGGCCTGCTGTTCGAGAACGGCACGGCCCAGTTCGACCTCGAGGATGGCCAGGCGCTGACCTTGACCGGCCTGCCCGTGGGCGGCTACACCGTGACCGAGACCCCGGTCGCTGGCTTCACGACCACGAGCGAGGGTGCCACGGGGACCATCTCGAGCGACGCGACCCCCACCGCGGCCTTCACTAACACCTATGAGGCGACGCCTGCCACCCTGGAGCTCGCCGCGTCCAAGACGCTCGCCGCCGCAGACGGGCTCAACGCCCCTGACGTCTCGGGCAAGTACACCTTCACGCTCTCCGCCGCCGACGGCGCTCCCCTGCCCGGCACGACCAGCGTCACCAACGTCGACGGCAAGGGCGGCGCGAGCTCGTTCGGCATCGTCACCTACACCAAACCCGGCACCTACACCTACACCGTGACCGAGTCCGGCGAGGTCGCGGGCGTCACTAACGACTCCCAGGCCACGAGCGGCAAGGCGGTCGTGGTCAAGGTGACCGACGACGGAATGGGTCAGCTCCACGCCTCCGTGACCGAGGGCTCCGCCACCACCAACTTCACCAACACCTACAGCGCCACCGGCGAGCTCGACACGAGCACCACCGCGGTCCTCGAGAAGACGGTCGTGGCCGACGGCACCGCATGGGCCGACAAGACCTTCAGCTTCCAGCTCGTCCCGCTGACGGGCTCGCCCGAGCCGGAGAGCCTCACGGCCTCCGTTACCTTCAGCGAGGCTGGCACGAAGACGGTGCCCTTCGGCAAGATCGTGTTCGGAAAGCCCGGTACCTACAGCTACCAGGTCTTCGAGACGACCGAGTCCGGTGACGGCTGGACGTGCGACAACAACGTCCACGACGTGACGATCAAAGTCACCGACAACGGGAACGGCACGCTCAAGGCCGAGGTGCAGACGCCTGCAGTGATTACCAACACCTACGCCACCACCCCCGTCACCGACGCCACGCTCCAGGTGACGAAGAGCCTCTCCGGCGCCGATCTCAGCGCAGGCTTGTTCACCTTCGAGCTCAGGAACGCGGACGGCACCCTTGTTTCCGAGGCGTCCAACGACGTGGACGGCATGGTGACCTTCAGCGGTCTCTCCTACGAGTCGGCCGGCACCTACACCTACACCATCTCCGAGCGCAACGACGGTGAACCGGGCTACACCTACGACTCCACCGCCAGCACGGTGAAGGTCACGGTCACCGACAACGGGGACGGCACCCTCTCCGCCTCGCCCGAGTACTCCAAGACGACCTTCGACAACTCCTACACCGCCTCCGGCGACGTCACGGTCTCCGCGAGGAAGACGCTCCACGGCAGGCAGATCAAGGATGGGCAGTTCACCTTCGAGCTCCTCGACGCCGAAGGCAAGGTAATCCAGACCACGACCAACGAGGGCGAGAGCGTCAAGTTCAACCTCCACTACGACGAGAGCATCTTCGCTGACGCGGGGTCCGCCGACGCCGCCGCGACGAGCGCCGCGTCCGACGCGACCACGGGCGCCACGAGCCCCACGTCCGGTGACGCCGTGACCGCCATGACCGCGGCCGACGAGGCCACGGGCGCCACGTCGTCCGAGGGTACCGCCGCCGGCGCCTCCGCCGCAGCGAATGAAGTCGTGCCCTCCTCGCCCGAGCCCGGCTCCTCGGCCGCCTCGGATGGCGGCTCAGCCGGCGCCAACCTGGCCAAGGGCCTCGAGGGCCTGCTCGCGACCGAGGCCAACGCCGCCGAGGCTGACGGCGCCTCCTCCTCCGGCAAGCGCACCAAGGCCTTCGCCTACACCATCCGCGAGGTCAACGATGGCAAGGCCGGCTACTCCTACGCCACTAACACCGTCCCCGTTAGGGTCACCGTGACCGATGAGGGCAACGGCAAGATCACCGCCGTCGCCACCTACACGGGCGACACGACCTTCGAGAACGACTACGAGGCGACCGGCTCTACGACCATCACCGCCAAGAAGGAACTCGAGGGCAAGGCCCTCGAGGCCGGCCAGTTCAGCTTCACGCTGACCGACGAGGCCAGCAGGGAGGAGGTGGCGACCACGACCAACGCGGCCGACGGCACCGTCTCCTTCCATGTCACCTTCGACGAGTCCCAGGTGGGCGACAACTACTTCGTCCTGGCCGAGAACGGCAACGCCGCCCGCGGCTACACCTACGACGCCGCGCCGAGGTGGGTGAAGGTCCACGTCGAGGACAACGGCGACGGTACGCTCAAGGTGAGCGAACCGGTCTTCTCCCTGTCTCCGGAGAAGCAGGAGGGCTCTGCCACGACCACGACGTTCAAAAACTCCTACAAGCCGCTCGAGACCTCCGTCCAGCTTCGCGTCCAGAAGCGGCTCGAGGGTCGCGGGACCCCGCTCGTGGCCGGCGAGTTCGCGTTCCAGCTCAAAGACGAGGCCACGGGCGAGACGGTAACGGCGACAAACGACGCCGGCGGAAACGTGATCTTCGGTACGTGGACCTACACCGAGGCTGGCACCTACACCTATGAGGTGCGCGAGCTCGAGGGCGAGGGCCCCGGCATCACCTACGACACCGAGACCCACGAGATCAAGGTCGAGGTGCGAGACGTCGACGGCCAGCTCCAGGCGACGGTCTCGCCCGAGGCGCTCATCATCACCAACACCTACAAGGCCACGAAGGTCACTACGGACGAGCTGACGGCCAGGAAGGACGTCTCCGGCTTCGAGGGCGGCGAGTACCCGATCTTCTCCTTTAGGATGCAGGCGGTGGACGCGGCCAACCCGATGCCCGAGGGCTCCGAGGGCGGGTCCAAGACGGTCGAGCTGCAAGGCCCTGGCGACGTCAGCTTCGGCACCATCACCTTCGACAAGGCCGGCACCTACCAGTACCTCGTCTTCGAGGTGAAGGACAACCGGTACGGCTGGACCTGCGACCAGACCCAGTACCTCGTCACCTACGACGTGACGGACGACGGCAAGGGCCAGCTCAAGCAGGCCCGGACCATCCAGCGCGTCACCGGCGACGGCATCGGCGACGAGATGAATGCGATGAGCTTCGTCAACACCTACAGCGCCAAGCCCGTCACCGTGGCCGACCCGCCGGTCGAGAAGAAGGTCACCGGCTATGAGGGCGACGCCTACCCGACCTTCTCCTTCACGATGCGAGCCGAGGACAAGGCCTCTCCCATGCCCGAGGGCTCGACGTCCGGCAGCAAGACGGTCCTTCTCGAGGGGCCTGGCAAGGTCGAGTTCGGCAGGATCACCTTCGACAAGCCCGGCACCTACACGTATCGCGTCTGGGAGAAGCAGCTCCACGTGGAGGGCTGGACCTGCGACCAGACCCAGTTCCTGCTCACGTACGAGGTGACGGACGATGGCAAGGGGCAGCTGGTCGCTCGGCTGACCGTCCGGCCCGTAGCCGGAGACGTAACGGGCGATGCGGTGGGCGAGGCGACCTTCACCAACTCCTACCAGAAGCCCGGCTCCTCCGTCCCGGAGAGCCCCAGGACTCCGTCTACGACCCCGACCACCGCGGGCACCAAGCCTGCGCCCAGGGCCCAGGGCAGGACGCCCAGCACGGGGGACTACGCCCTCGGTGCAGGTGGCATCGCGCTGCTCGGCGCCGGCGTGGTCGCCATCGCGGCCATCCTGCGCAGGCGCGGCGTCTCCAAGTAGGGAAGCCGGCAAGCTAGGACGGCGGACGTCTACGAAGAGGGGAGGCCACGGTCCGGAAGGGCCGTGGCCTCCCCTTCGTTACGGGCGTCGGGCGCGCGGGCAGGGAGGGCCCGGGCGACGCTATCCGTGCGAGTCGGGAAGCGCGATCCCAGCGGAGGTGCGGGCCTCATCGAGCACCCGGGCGGCTGCGAGGCTGAGGTCGAGCATCCGGTAGCAGTGCCCCAGGTCGCCCGTCTCGAAGTCGCGCTCGAAGCTGGCGAACTCCGCGTCCCAGCGCCTCTCGGGAGCGGCGAAGCCATTGTCGTCGTGGCGGGTCTCGCTCCCGTCCCTGAGGTGGCAGGTGATGGGGCCGCAGGAGCTCGGCTTCGAGTCCTGCAGGAGGTAGCCCTCCGTCCCCTCGACGAGGCAGCGTGAGGGGCCTTCTGCGTCCTTGGCTACGACGCCGGTTGCAACGAGGCCGCCGAAGTCGAGGGTGAGGATGCCGGAGGTGTCCACGCCCCGCACGACGTTGGCCGCGTACGAGACCCGCTCGGGTTCGCCGAAGAGCCCCACGAGGTAGTGGATGACGTAGATGCCGAGGTCCATGAGGGCGCCCCCGCCGCGTGCGGGGTCGAAGACCGAAGGGGTCTCGCCGGCGCGGAAGGCGTCGTAGCGGCGCGAGCGCTGGATGTAGCTGCATGCGGCCACCTTGGGCTCGCCGACCTTGGGCAAGAGGCTCCGGAGGGTCTCGTAGTTGGGCAGGTAGGGGATGTTCATGGCCTCCCAGAGGAAGAGGCCCCTCTCGCGGGCGAGGTCGCTCGCGTCTTGGGCCTCCTCGAGCCCCATGGCCAAGGGCTTCTCGCAGATCACGTTCTTGCCCGCCCCGAGTGCGGCGCGCGTGACGGCGAGGTGCAGCGCGTTGGGGACGCCGACGTAGACCGTGTCGATGTCTGCGTCCACGATCATCTCGAGGAAGTCGTCGTAGCAGGCGGGGATGGCGTGGCGCGCCGCAAGCTCCCTGGCATGAGGGAGGGAGCGGGGCGTGCTCGCGATCGCCTCCACCGTGTAGCCGGGGCGGTGCTCCATCTGCTGGAGCTGCTCGCCCACGATGAGGCCGGTGCCGACCATGCCGAGCTTCATGCTACCTCCTAGCGTCCGGTCGGTGTCGCCGCGACCAGTCCCCATCCGAGTGACGCGTGACCTGTGGCGACGCGCGGCCCGCGGCGACGCACGCCCTTGCGTCGCGCGCATGGGGACAGCCCTCCCATATCGTAGTCGAGCCTGGGGAGATGTGAAAGGCAAGTGGCCTCGGGGGCTCCAGGGCCCGCCGGGCGTCGGCGCTGACTACAATTCTTGGGGCCGTACCCGACGGGCGCACACAGCCCCGGGAAGGCCCACCATCCACAAGCCACTCGATGCCGCCCCCGCGGCAGGGGGGATCTGCATGCCCAGCGTCCAAGACCAGATACGCTCTCGCCGCACCTTCGCCATCATCTCGCACCCGGATGCCGGCAAGACGACCCTGACCGAGAAGCTCCTGCTCTACACCGGCAGCATACAGACGGCGGGATCGGTCAAGGGCAAGGCGAGCTCGCGCCACGCGGTCTCGGACTGGATGGACATCGAGAAGGAGCGCGGCATCTCCGTCACCTCCTCCGTGCTGCAGTTCACCTACGACGGCTACTGCGTCAACATCCTCGACACCCCCGGCCACCAGGACTTCTCCGAGGACACCTACCGCACGCTCATGGCGGCGGACGCCGCCGTCATGGTCATCGACGGCGCCAAGGGCGTCGAGGCCCAGACCAAGAAGCTCTTCAAGGTCTGCACCCTGCGCCACATCCCCATCTTCACCTTCGTGAACAAGCTCGACCACGACGCCCGCGACCCCTTCGACCTCGTCGAGGAGATCGAGACGGTCCTCGGGATCGACACCTATCCCATGAACTGGCCCATCGGCAGCGGCCGCAACTTCAAGGGCGTCTTCGACCGCGCGTCGCGCCGCGTCCTCGCCTTCGAGGGCGACGGCCGTGCGAACGCGACCAAGCGGGTCGCCGAGGTGGAGGCCGAGCTCGGCGACCCCGCGCTCGACGAGCTCATCGGCGCGGAGAACCACCAGGCGCTCGCCGACGACATCGAGCTGCTCGACGGCGCCTCCGAGGAGTTCGACCTCGAGGCCGTGCAGACGGGCCGCCTGACCCCGGTCTTCTTCGGCTCCGCCCTCACCAACTTCGGCGTGGAGCCCTTCCTCAAGGACTTCCTGCGCCTCGCCCCGTCGCCCTTGCCCTACACGGACAGCCTCACGGGCGAGAAGGTCGACCCCGCCTCAGAGGACTTTTCGGGCTTCGTCTTCAAGATCCAGGCCAACATGGACAAGAACCACCGGGACCGCATCGCCTTCCTGCGGATCTGCTCCGGAAGGTTCGAGCGTGGCATGGACGCCCGCCACGTGCAGAGCGGCCGCAAGCTCAAGCTCGCCACCGGCACGGCGATGATGGCCGACGACCGCGCCACGGTGGACGAGGCCTTCGCGGGCGACGTCGTGGGCCTCTTCGACCCCGGGATCTTCTCAATCGGTGACACCGTCTGCGCCGGTCGCAGGGAGGTCCGCTACCCCAGCATCCCGACCTTCGCGCCCGAGCACTTCGCGCGCGTCACGCAGGTCGATACCCTCAAGCGAAAGCAGTTCGTGAAGGGCGTGGAGGAGCTCGCGCAGGAGGGCGCCATACAGATCTTCCGCGAGGTCGGCGGTGGCATGGAGAGCGTGATCGTCGGCGTCGTAGGCGTGCTGCAGCTCGACGTCCTCGAGCGTCGGCTCAAGAGCGAGTACCACGTCACCGTGAGGCGGCAGCCCCTGCCCTACACGGAGATCCGCTGGATCCAGAACGGCCCTGACGAGGTCGACGTAGCCCAGCTCAACCTCTCGCGTGACACCTGCAAGGTCGAGGACATGCGTGGCGGCAAGCTGCTGCTCTTCACCAACGAGTGGAACGTCAACTGGGCGCTCGAGAGGAACCCGGGGCTCAGGCTCTCCGAGTTCGGCAACATCGCGTTCTAGGCTCCGCATGCCGACGTGCCGCGCCGCATGCCGTCGTGGCGTGTCGCGTTCGTGCGCGGGATTGAAAACCCCGGTCCGAACGCCTACTGTAGCGGAGTCGTGAAGGGGCGGGGGCGAGGCCGGAGGGCCGCCCTCGCGGGGCGGGCGGCACCTCGGTGCGGCCGGCCCGACTCGGTGACTGGGGTCAGATGCGCGCACGAAAACGGTGGAGGCTCACGTCGTCTCAGGTCATCCTCCTCAGCTTCCTGGGGGTGGTCCTGCTCGGGGGGCTCGTCCTGTCCCTGCCCGTCTCGAGCGCCGATGGCCAGTGGACCTCCTACTTCGACTCCCTCTTCACCGCGATATCCGCCACCTGCGTGACGGGCCTTGTCGTCAAGGACACGGCGACCTACTGGAGCGGCTTCGGCCAGGCCGTTATCCTCGCCCTGATCCAGGTGGGCGGCCTCGGCGTCATCCTGACGGCCTTCATCGTGCGCGTCTTCTCGGGGTCCAAGGTCTCGCTGATCCAACGGAGCCTCCTCAAGGACTCCATCTCGGGCGACAACGTGGCAGGCATCATCAGGATGTCCCTCTTCATCCTCAAGGTGGTCGTCGTTGTCGAGCTTGCGGGCGCCGCCCTGCTCTACCTCGTGTTCGCGCGTGACTTCGGACCCGTGCGCGGCCTCTGGTACGCCCTCTTCCACTCGGTCTCGGCCTTCTGCAACGCCGGGTTCGATCTCATGGGCGTGCGGGCGCAGTTCTCCTCGCTGACCTCCTACAGCGCAGACGCCCTCGTCAACCTCGTCATCATGGTCCTGATCGTCGTCGGCGGCATCGGCTTCTACACGTGGCGCGACTTCGCCGAGCACGGCCTCGCGCTCTCGCGCTTCCGCCTGCAGTCCAAGGTCAGCCTCGCCACCGCAGCCCTCCTGATAGGGGTGCCCGCCCTCATCCTCGGGCTCAGGGCCTACGCGGGGCTGCCCCTCGGCGAGCGCGTCCTGGCCTCGCTCTTCCAGTCGGTCACCACGAGGACCGCGGGCTTCAACACGACCGACCTCACGAGCCTCTCGCAGAACTGCATCATGATGATGGTGCTCCTGATGCTTGTGGGTGGCTGCTCGGGGTCCACGGCGGGCGGCATGAAGACGACGACCTTCGCCGTTCTCGTGGCCACCATCGCGGGAATCGCGCGCAGGAGCAACGACACGGTCCTCTTCCAGCGTCGCATCCCCCACGAGACGGTCCGGTCCGCGGCGGGGCTGCTCGTGCTCTACCTCTCGGGGGCGCTCGTCGGCGCCATGCTGATCTGCTCCCTCGAGGGGCTGCCGCTCCTGACCTGCCTCTTCGAGACCTCCTCTGCCATCGGCACGGTGGGGCTCACCCTGGGCATCACGCCGACCCTGCACGCCCTCTCGAAGGCGGTCCTCATGGCGCTCATGTTCGTCGGAAGGATAGGCGCGCTCACCTTCCTGTTCGCCGCTGCGCCCAGGGCGCGCGTGGAGTCGGGGCACTTCCCCACGGAAGACGTCAACGTAGGTTAGGGGTAGGCATGAAGAACAACATCCTCCTGATAGGCGCCGGCTACTTCGGCACCAAGGTCGCCGAGAAGCTCATCGAGTACCACCAGGACGTCATGCTCGTCGACATCGACGAGGAGCGCGTCGACGACTGCCTCGGCTTCGTCACCAACGCCCGCATCGGCGACGTCACCAACGAGGCCTTCGTCAAGAGCCTCGGCGTCGACGACTACGACGTCTGCATCGTCGCGATCGGCGACGACTTCATGAGCTCGCTGCAGGCCACTGCCCTGCTCAAGGACAATGGCGCCCGCTACGTGGTCTCGCGCGCCTCCTCGGACGTGCAGGAGAAGTTCCTGCTGCGCAACGGGGCGGACAAGGTCATCTTCCCCGAGCGCTCCTACGCCGAGTGGACCGCCATCCGCTACGCCAACAACCACGTTCTGGACTACCTGCCGCTGGGGGACGACTTCGTGATCATGGAGGTCGAGGTGCCCGAGTCGTGGCGCGGCAGGAGCGTGCGCGACCTCAAGGTCCGCTCCGAGTACGGGCTCAACATCATCGCGCTCAGGAGCGGCGAGGTCACGCGTCCCAACGTGGACCCCGACGAGAAGCTCACGGCCGAGGAGAACCTCGTCGTGTTCGGCAGGCCTGCGGACATCCGCCGCTGCTTCAGGATCGTCTAGGCGTCCCGCGCCCTGGGCGCTACTTGAGCCTGCGCCCCCCGAAGCGGGAGCAGTCAAGCTCGCGGTCGGTCGCCACGAAGGCGTTGTAGCCGACCTTCTCGGGCGTCTCCGGCTTGTCAGGCACGAGGTAGAGGTGGGAGAAGGTCGAGCCGAAGGCCTCGGTGCACTCGCGCAGCGGCCCCGCGTGGCGCCCCTCGAGCGCGGAGCGGACGTTGGCGAGGTAGAAGCCGTCGGGAGCGAGGTGCTCGCGCACGCGGCGTGCGCCTTCGCCGGTCTCCATGGGGCCGAGCGGACGCTTGCCGGAGAAGGCGTCGTTCACGATGCACTCGTAGAGGCCGGCCTCCTGGGCCGTGAGGTAGCTCCAGCCGTCCCCCTCGACGAGCCTCAGCCGCCCGTCCTGCTCTACGCTCGCCACACCCTCGACGTCGCAGGGGACCTCGACGGGGCTCCCGTCCGCGCCGCAGAACCTTGCGATGAGCTCGTCCAGGTAGAAGTGGTCCCGCGCCAGCTCGGTGATCGCGGGGTCGATCTCCACGACGTCCACGAGCAGCCGGCGCGTGTGCGCCACGAGGTACTTGGGGAAGGAGTAGCCGCCCCCGCCGATCACGAGCGCGTGGTGCAGGTTGGAGCCGGCGAGCACGTCGGCGAAGGCCCGGTGGTAGGCGCAGACCGGCTCCCACAGGAGGTCGGGAGCGGTGTAGCAGATGCTCTGGTAGACGCCGTTGACGCTGAGCAGGCGCACCGGCGTGCCGTCGGCGTCCGACGAGTCGAAGACGAGCGCCAGGCCGAACCTGGTGCGCCTGGCCACCACCCCGCGCCGCTTAAGCAGCCAGGGGAGGAGCAGCCAGAGCCCCCACGAGATCGCGGCGAGGACGGCTACGGCTATGAGGGCGGGCTTCATCGCGAGGCGCTCCGATCCCAGGGCGCCCCCGCGCGCCCCGCGCGAGGGCGCAGGGGCTGCGCTTATGGAAACGTCCCGTATTTACGCATTTGTCGTAGGCGGATTCAATCTCGGCTATACTACTTGATGCAAATGACCCCGAGCGGTCTCAACACCAAAAGGCTATTCCGGAGGTTTTTCTGATGTTTCTTGGTATGGGTGCACCTGAGCTCATCGTCATCCTCATCGTCGTGCTCGTGATCTTCGGGCCCAAGAACCTTCCCAAGCTCGGCAACGCCCTGGGCAAGACGGTCAAGAGCGTCCGCGAGGGCATGGAGAGCGAGGACGACAGCAAGGGCAAGGACGACAAGCCCGAGGAGGTCGCAAGCGAGGACGCCGACGTCGAGGACGTCAAGGAGTCCAAGTAGCCCAGGCGGCCCTGGCCCCAAGCTGGGCATCCGGCGCGCCGGCACGCAAGTCAAAGGAACGGGATAGCAGCACATGGCAAACGTAATGATCCTTACCCCCGAGGGTAGGCAGAAGCTCGTCGACGAGCTCAAGTGGCGCGAGGGCGAGAGGCACGACGAGATCGTCGAGGCCATCCGCGAGGCGCGCGCCCAGGGCGACCTCTCCGAGAACGCCGAGTACGATGCGGCGAAGGAGGACCAGTCCCAGAACGAGTCGCGCATCAACGAGATTCGCCACATCCTCGCGACCGCCCGTGTCGCCGAGGATTCCAACGACCTCGAGGTCTCCATCGGCTGCACGGTCGAGCTGGAGGACGCCAAGGGCAAGAAGACCTCCTTCACCATCGTGGGCACCACCGAGACCGACTCCCTGGCGCACAAGATCTCGAACGAGTCCCCTGCCGGCGCCACGCTGATCGGCCGCGCTACCGGCGACAAGGTGTCCTTCTCCACCCCCTCCGGCAAGGTCCGCGAGTACACCATCACCAGCATCAGACGCCAGTAGGTACCGCTAAAACCTGAGGAGGGGCCCGTGCCGGAGGGCGCGGGCCCCTCCTTGCATGAGTCCCAGTCCGCGATCGGCGCCAAAGGAGTGCGCATGTCCGATTCCACATCGCAAGCGAAGATGGCCCCCACCGACGAGAGGGCGATCAGGCGCGAGAAGCGCAGGGCCCTCATCGCGGCCGGCGTCAACCCCTACCCCATCCGCTCCGAGGTCACGGCCCACGCCGCCGAGCTCGAGGAGAGCTACGCCGAGCTGGCCGTCGGCACCGACACGTCAGACGTCGTGACGGTCGCGGGGCGCGTGCGCGCACTGCGTGACTCCGGCAAGATTGCCTTCGTCGTGCTCGAGGACGTCACTGGCCAGATCCAGCTCTTCTGCCGCGTGAACAACCTGAGCGAGGGGGACTGGGCGCTCCTCAAGGGCTTCGACCTCGGCGACATCGTGGAGGCCACGGGCCCCGTGGTCCGCACCCGCCGCGGCCAGCTCTCCGTGAGCCCCACCTCCGTTCGCCTGCTCTCCAAGTCCCTGCGCCCGCTGCCCGAGAAGTTCCACGGGCTCACCGACCGCGAGGTGCGCTACCGCCAGCGCTACGTCGACCTCATCATGAACCCCGAGGTCCGCGACGTCTTCCGCAAGCGCAGCGCCATCATCAGCCTGATCCGCCACTACATGGAGGCCGACGGCTACATGGAGGTCGAGACCCCCATGATGCACGCCATCCTCGGCGGCGCCAACGCCAAGCCCTTCGTCACGCACTTCAACGCACTCGACCGCGACTTCTACCTGCGCATCGCCACGGAGCTGCCGCTCAAGCGCCTCATCGTGGGCGGCCTCGAGCGCGTCTTCGAGATCGGCCGCCAGTTCAGGAACGAGGGGATGGACCTCACGCACAACCCCGAGTTCACCTCCATGGAGGCCTACTGCGCCTACTCCGACCTCGACGGCATGAAGCGCCTGACCGAGGGGCTCTTCAAGTCCATCGCGCGCGAGGTGTGCGGCTGCGAGGAGGGCCACGAGGTCATCACCTACCAGGGCCAGCAGGTCGACATGAGCGGCACCTGGCGCTCGGTGCCCCTCTCCGAGGTCGCCTCGGCGGCCGTGGGCGAGCACGTGGACATGGACACGCCCGTCGAGCGCCTGCGCGAGCTGTGCCGCGACCATCAGATCGAGGTGCAGGACAACTGGGGCGCCGGCAAGCTCCTCTTCGAGCTCTACGACGAGCTGGGCGAGAAGACCCTGGTCGACCCGACCTTCGTCTGCGACTACCCCGAGGAGGTGAGCCCGCTCTCCAAGCGCAAGGAGGAGGACGCGCGCCTCACCGACCGCTTCGAGCTCGTGATCTGCGGCCACGAGTACGCCAACGCCTTCTCCGAGCTCAACGACCCCGTCGACCAGGCCGGCCGCTTCGCCGAGCAGGTCGCCGCCAAGGGCTTCGGCGACGACGAAGCGATGGGCTACGACTACGACTACGTCCGCGCCCTCGAGTACGGCATGCCCCCCGCGGGCGGCATCGGCTACGGCATCGACCGCATGATCATGCTCTTCTGCGACCAGCCCGCCATCCGAGACGTCCTTCTCTTCCCGCAGATGAAGCCCGAGGTCGTGACCCGCGCGGACATCGCCTCCCAGCTTCCCGACGCGACCGACAACGCCGCCGCCTCCGTGGACGCGATCGCCGACGACGCCGAGGAGGGCGCCGCGAAGGAGGCCGCGCGCGAGCAGGCGGCCCCCGCGCTCTCGACCGGCCTGACGCGCGAGCAGGCGCACGAGCTGCTCGAGCGCTACAACGAGGACCCCTTCCACATCGAGCACGGCGAGACCCTCGAGGGCCTCATGCGACACTTCGCGCAGGAGTACGACCCGGCAAACGTCGAGTTCTGGGGACAGGTCGGCCTTCTCCACGACCTCGACTGGGAGAAGTTCCCGGACCCGGTGCAGCACACGGTGAAGGCGGCCGAGCTGATCGCAGAGGCGGGCGGGACCCAGGAGCTCGCCCGTGCGATCCAGACGCACAACTCCGACAACAACCCGGAGCTGCCCGCCCCGGCCTCCAAGATGGAGTGCGTGCTGTTCGCCGTGGACGAGCTCTCCGGCCTCATCCAGGCCGCCGCGAAGATGCGTCCCTCGGGCTCGGTCGTGGACATGCCCGTGAAGTCGCTCAAGAAGAAGTTCAAGGACAAGCGCTTCGCCGCCGGCTGCGACCGCGACGTGATCCGTCGTGGCGCCGAGCTCAACGGCCTGGAGCTCGACGAGCTCCTCGCGGACGTCCTGGACGCAATGAAGGCCATCGCCCCGGTGGGTGACATCTACGCCAAGGGCGCCCAGGGCGAGCAGGACGGTGCGTCCGCCGCCGAGTAGCGCGGACGTGCCGCGCGCTCCCAAAATGTGGGAAGCGTGCAGGCAGATCGCGGGGATTGGCCTCCGGGGGCCTTGGGTACATACCGACAAGCAAAAAGCGAAGGGCCGCCCCTTCCCGCCAGCGGGGAGGGGCGCTCAGGACTCGAGGGGGTCAATCCCGCATGTTCGAGAAGTTCACAGACAAGGCGCGCAAGGTCATGAACCTTGCGCAGGACGAGGCGAGAGGCCTCGGCCGCATGTACGTGGGGACGGAGCACCTGCTGCTCGCCCTCATCAAGGAGGGCGACGGCGTGGCCGCGCAGGCGCTCTCCAAGCTCGACATCACCTACGAGGAGGCCCTCGCCACGGTGAAGGAGCTCTCCAAGAACGACGGCGAGCCGGTGCCCGGGGGCCACATCCCCTTCACGCCGCGCGCCAAGCGCGTGCTCGAGGACGCCTACCGCGAGACCATGACGCACGGCCAGACCTACATCGCGACCGAACACCTGCTCCTCGGCATCGTCGCCGAGGGCAACGGCCGCGCCATGGAGGCGCTGAGCCGCATGGGCGTCTCGGGCGACGCGGTCCGCAACGCCGTGAACGAGCTCATCTCCGACGGCCGCTCGCCCGAGCGCAACACCGCCGCCACCGTGGGCGACATGCGCATGGACCCGTCGGGCTTCTCGACCGCGGGACCCGCCCAGGGCTCCTCCGACGAGGGCTCCACGCTCCAGCAGTTCGGCCGCAACCTCACCAAGCAGGCGTCCGACGGCAGACTCGACCCCGTCATCGGCCGCGGCCGCGAGATCGAGCGCGTCATGCAGGTGCTCGCCCGCCGCCAGAAGAACAACCCGCTCATCCTCGGCGACCCGGGCGTGGGCAAGACGGCCGTCGTCGAGGGGCTGGCCCAGCTCGTCGCCTCGGGCGACGTGCCAGACATCCTGCGCGGCAAGCAGATCTGGACCCTGGACGTCGCCTCGCTGGTCGCGGGCTCCAAGTACCGTGGCGAGTTCGAGGAGCGCATGAAGAAGGTCATCAACGAGGTCGAGGAGAGCAAGAACGTCATCCTCTTCATCGACGAGATCCACACCATCATGGGCGCCGGCTCCGCCGAGGGCTCCGTGGACGCGGCCGCGATCCTGAAGCCTCCCCTCTCCCGAGGAGAGATCCAGGTCATCGGCGCCACCACGGCCGAGGAGTACCGCAAGCACATCGAGAAGGACTCCGCGCTCGAGCGCCGCTTCCAGCCGGTCGACGTCGGCGAGCCCACGCCCGAGGACACGCTCAAGATCCTCCACGGCCTGCAGGACCGCTACGAGAAGCACCACCACGTCAAGTACACCGAGGAGGCCCTCTCCGCGGCGGTGACCCTCTCCGACCGCTACGTCCAGGACCGCTTCCTGCCGGACAAGGCCATCGACCTCATCGACGAGGCCGGCGCGCGCACGCGCGTCCACAAGATGGTGCTGCCGCCCGAGCTCACGCAGGTGGACGAGCGGCTCGCCGACATCAAGGACCGCAAGTCCAAGGCGGCCGCCGCCCAGGAGTTCGAGGAGGCGGCGCGGCTTCGCGACGAGGAGAAGGACCTCACCGCCAAGAAGGCAGAGCTCGAGCGCGCATGGCGCGAGCGCCAGGACGCCAACGTCGTGGTCGTGGACGAGCGCGCCATCGCCGACGTGGTCTCCGACATCACGGGCGTGCCCGTCTCCAACCTCACCGAGGCCGAGGCGAGCAAGCTCCTGCGCTGCGAGGACGCCCTCCACCAGCGCGTCATCGGCCAGGACGAGGCGGTGTCGGCGGTCGCCCGCGCGATCAGGCGCAGCCGGAGCCCCCTCAAGGACCCCCGCCGTCCCGGCGGCTCCTTCATCTTCCTCGGCCCCTCCGGCGTCGGCAAGACGGAGCTCGCCAAGTCGCTGGCGGAGTTCCTCTTCGGCTCCGAGGACGCCCTCATCACCTTCGACATGTCCGAGTTCATGGAGAAGCACACCGTCTCCAAGCTCGTCGGCGCCCCTCCCGGATACGTGGGCTACGACGAGGGCGGTGAGCTCACCAAGGCCGTGCGCAGGCGCCCCTACTCGGTGGTCCTGTTCGACGAGATCGAGAAGGCGCACCCCGACGTCTTCAACGTCCTTCTCCAGATCCTGGACGAGGGCAGGCTCACCGACGGCCAGGGCCGCCACGTGGACTTCTCCAACACGGTCATCATCATGACCTCCAACATCGGCGCGCGCGACATCGCGCAGACCACCACGCTCGGCTTCACCGGCTCGGGCGACGGCCTGTCCGACAAGGAGATCAACTCCCGCGTCATGTCGGACCTGAAGCGCCTCTTCCGACCGGAGTTCCTGAACCGCGTGGACGAGATCGTCGTCTTCAAGAGCCTCACGGCGGCCCAGCTGCGCGGCATCGTGGACCTCATGGTTGGCGAGCTGCGCAACCGCCTCATCGCCAACGGCATGTCCATCGAGCTCACGGACGCCGCGCGCGACCTGGTGGCCAAGCGCGGGACCGACAAGATCTACGGCGCCCGCCCGCTGCGCCGCGCCATCCAGACCATGATCGAGGACCCGCTCTCCGAGGAGCTCCTCGCCGGCAAGTGGGGCGAGGGGGACGTCATCCTCGTGGACGCCGCGCCCTCAGGCGACGCCCTCAGCTTCTCCAAGGGCACGGGCGAGATACCCGCCCCCGAGAGGCGCCTCCACCTCGAGCGTCCGGAGGCTCGCGACGGCTGGGCGCAGGACGAGCCGGCCGCACCTGCCGACGAGGCTGCGCCGGAGGGCACGGACGTCCTGGAGTCGGGCGAGAGCGAGTAGCCAAGGGGACGGAGTCCCCGGCACCCGCCGGGGCTCGGGTGCGCCGGGGCTGGCACGACGCCGGCCCCGGCGCGCCTTATACTTGAGTCCCGAGCATCCGGCCGGCGCCGCTGGCGCCGGCACAACCGAACAGGGGGGACCATGGACTCTGCCCATCTCGACCAGGCGGAGAGCGAATCCAAGCGGCGCCGCGACGCAGCCATTAGGCTCACGGCTCCGGGGACCGCCCTGCGCCACGCGCTCGACATGATCATCGCGGGCCACATGGGGGCCCTCATCTGCGTCGGCGACACGGAGAACGTGCTGGCTGCCGGAGACGACGGCTTCAAGCTCGACATCTCCTTCACGGCGAACCGCCTCTTCGAGCTCTCCAAGATGGACGGCGCCATCGTGGTCGACAAGGGCATGACCCAGATCCTGCGCGCCAACTACCACCTCAACCCCGACCCGGCGCTGCCCACCACCGAGACGGGCATGCGCCACAGAACCGCCGCGCGCATGAGCCTGCTCACTCAGGCGACGGTCATCTCCGTCTCCGAGCGCCGCCAAGTCGTCAACGTCTACGTGGACGGCTGGGGCTACCAGCTGCGCACCGTGCCGGAGATCATGAGCTCGGTCAACCAGCTGCTCGTGGCCATGCAGAGCACGCGCCAGCAGATCGACCGGCGCCTGCTGCGCCTCACCACGCTCGAGCTCGACAACTACGTCACCCTGGGCGACATCGCGGACATCTTCTACCTCTTCGAGGTCATCCTCTCCGTGAACGAGGAGCTCGACGCCTGCATCCTGCAGCTCGGCTCCGAGGGCAAGACGGTGCAGATGCAGCGCGAGGAGTACATGGGCGACGTCGACGAGGAGTACACCCTCATGATTCGCGACTACGCGCGCGACTCCTCCGAGGACAACGCCCGCGTGATCCGGCGCGCCCTCCACAGCGCGGACAACTCCTCGATCCACGACGCGGCCAACGTCGCACGCCTGCTCGGCTACGACGACAGGACCGAGGACAGCATCATGACACCGCTGGGGTTGCGCACCCTCTCCAACATCTCGGTCGTGCGCAAGGGCATGGCGGACAAGATCGTCGACGAGTACGGCTCGCTCCAGCACCTCATGGACGAGCTGGACGAGAACCCCTCGCGCCTCGACGACATCGGCGTCAAGAACCCCGACGTCCTGGCCGATAGCCTCTACCGCATGTGGGGGAAGCGCCAATGATACGCGTCGCCCCGACCGACGGGGTCGCGCGCGAGGTGGCGAGGCTGCGAGGTGCCGCCTCCTCCCGAGGCGCCGCCTGCGCCTGCGCCCCCGCCGAGTCCTGCCTTGCCACGCCCGAGCCCGTCTGCGAGCCACTCGGCCCGCACGGTGCGTCCGGCGGGGCCGACACCTGCGCCGTCATCGTCGCCGGAGGCTCCGGCGAGCGCTTCGGGGACCCCAGGGGCAAGCAGTTCGTCGACCTGTGCGGCCTGCCGCTCGTGAGCTGGTCGATCATGGCCTTCGACCGCGCCGCCTCGGTGGGCCACCTCGTGGTGGTCTACCCGCCCGGCAGGCTCGACGACATGCTCGACGTCCTCTCTCCGCTGACGCTGCGCTGCGACGTGACGCTGGCCCAGGCGGGGGCCACCCGCCAGGACTCCGTCTTCAGCGCCCTCATCGCCATGCCCCCTGGCTTCCCCCTGGTCGCGGTCCACGACGGCGCCCGCCCGCTCGTGCGCCCCGAGACCATCGACGCCGTGGTCGGCACCCTGCGCTCGGATCCTGAGCTTGCGGGCGCCATCGCCGCCGTGCGCGCGACGGACACGCTGAAGCTCGTCGAGGACGGGCTCATCGTGGGCACGCCTGACCGCGACTACTACTGGAACGCTCAGACGCCTCAGGCCTTCAGGACCAAGAAGCTCCTCGCGGCACATCGTGCGAGCGTCTGGGACGACTACGTGGGCACCGACGACGCCTCGCTGATCGAGCGCAGGGGCGGCAAGGTGCGCTGCGTCGAGTGCTCGCGCGCCAACCTCAAGGTCACGGTGCCGGAGGACCTCGTCGTGGCGCAGGCGCTTCTCGGCAGGCGCATCGATGAGGAAGGCTGCGGTCTTACGGAGGGCCCCCAGGGGACGGGCCCCGCGGGCGCGCCCGGAGGGAGGATCTGATGGCAGGGGAGGTAGGCGGCGCCACCGCGGGCACCGCGCCCGCCGCGGGCGCGCTCCGGATCGGTCACGGCTTCGACGTACACGCCTTCGGCGAGGGACGCAGATGCGTCATCGGGGGCGTGGACGTGCCGAGCGAGCGGGGGCTCGTGGGCCACAGCGACGCCGATGTCCTCGCCCACGCGCTGGCCGACGCCCTTCTCGGCGCCGCCCGCCTGGGCGACATCGGGCAGCTCTTCCCCGACACCGACCCCGCCTTCGAGGGGGTGGACTCCCTGGTGCTGCTCTACCGCGTCGCCGATCTCGTGCGCCGCGAGGGCTTCCGGATCGTGGACTGCGACTGCACCGTGGCCGCCCAGGCCCCCAAGCTCGCGCCCCACCGCGACGCCATGCGCGCCAACCTCGCGCGCTCCCTCGGCGTGGGCGTGGAGTCGGTGGGCGTCAAGGCCACGACGACGGAGCGGCTCGGCTTCGTGGGCCGCGAGGAGGGCGTCGCGGCCTGGGCGGTCGCCCTCCTGGAGCGCGTCGGGTAGGCGCCTGCGCCGGCCGCGGCGGCGCCGGTGCGGCCGCGGCCCCGCGCGACCGCGAGGGGCTACAATGGCGAGCGACGGGGTCGCAGTTGCCGGCCCCCGCCGGACCCGGCCCCGTGGCAGAGGCACCGGCCCCAAGCAGACAAGTGCCCGCCGCGTGGTGGGCGGCAAGTATCGACGGCCCGCGCCCGCGCGTCGGCCACAAGGAGACAGCATGCTCGTCTACAACAGCCAGACCCACCGCAAGGAGGAGCTCAAGCCCATCGAGGAGGGCAAGATTCGCATGTACGTGTGCGGGCCGACGGTCTACGACCAGATCCACATCGGCAACGCCCGCACCTTCCTCTCCTTCGACGTGATCCGCCGCTACCTCATCTACAAGGGCTACCAGGTGACCTTCGCGCAGAACCTCACCGACGTGGACGATAAGATCATCAACCGCGCCAACGAGGAGGGCAGGAGCGCCGAGGAGGTCGCCGGCGAGTTCTCGGCGGCCTTCATCGAGCAGATGCACCGCTTCGGCATCCTCGACCCCGACATCCGCCCGCGTGCGACCCGCGAGATCGAGGCCATGCAGGAGATGATCTCCCTCCTCATCGAGCAGGGCAACGCCTACGTGGCGGCCAACGGCGACGTGTACTTCTCGGTCCGCTCGGACACCCACTACGGCGTGCTCTCCGGCCGCGACCTCGACCAGCTGCGCGCCGGCGAGCGCGTGGAGGTCAACGAGGAGAAGCGCGACCCCTTCGACTTCGCGCTCTGGAAGGCCGCGAAGCCGGGCGAGCCCAGCTGGCCGAGCCCGTGGGGCGACGGTCGCCCCGGCTGGCACACCGAGTGCTGCGCCATGATCCACCGCTACCTCGGCACGCCCATCGACATCCACGGCGGTGGCCAGGACCTCATCTTCCCCCACCACGAGAACGAGACCGCCCAGGCCATGTGCGCCTGGCACGCTCCCCTCGCCAACCTCTGGATGCACACGGGGATGCTCCGCGTCAACGGCGAGAAGATGTCCAAGTCCCTCGGTAACTTCCTCACGCTCAAGGAGGTCCTCGACAAGTACCCGGCCGACGCCGTGCGCCTGCTGATGCTCCAGACCCACTACCGCTCCGCGCTCGACTTCCAGACCGACCAGCTCGACGGGGCCACGGGCACGCTCGAGCGCCTGCGCACCTGCGTTAAGAACCTGCGCTGGGCGGCTGAGAACGGCGCCTGCGCGTGCGAGCTGGGCGAGCAGGACCGCGCGCTCGCGAAGGCCATCGACGGCGCGCGCGCCGAGTTCTCGCGCCAGATGGACGACGACTTCAACGCCCCCGGTGCGCTCGCCGCCATCTTCGAGCTCGTCACCGCCTGCAACCGCTACCTCGCCGACGCCGCGGAGCGCGTCTCGCGCGCCCTCTCGCTGCGCGCCGCGGACACCGTCTGCGAGCTCACCGACGTCCTCGGCATCCAGCTCGTCCAGGCGCAGGAGGAGGAGCTGCCCGCCGGCCTCGTCGACCTCGCCCGCGAGCGCGCGGGCTTCGAGGGGGATGCGCCCGCCGACGCCGCGCAGGCGCTTCTCGACGCCCGCCAGGCCGCGCGCAAGGCCAAGGACTGGGCGACGGCGGACGCCATCCGCGACGGCATCACCGCGCTCGGCCTCGTGCTCGAGGACACCGCCTCGGGCGCGCGCCTGCGCAGGGCGTAAGGGGGAGAGATGGCAGCTGTAAGGAGGGGCCAGGCGGGAGCCGGCCGCCCCGGCAGGGGGCAGCGCCCGCAGGGCGCAGGCGCAGGTGCCGGCAGGAAGGGTCCCGAGGGGAGGGCCGCCGCCCGCAAGGGGGCCGGCCGCCCCGCCTCGGGGAGGCGCCAGGACGGCCGCGGCAGCGCGCCGCGCGGCGCCGGGCGGGGCTCCGGGCGCACGGGGTCAGCCCCGAGGGGGCAGCGCCGCCCCGAGCGCAGGCGCGAGAGCGACCTCATCGAGGGCAGGCGCGCCTGCGCCGAGGCCCTCGAGGTGGGCGTCCCCATCCGGCGCGCTCTCGTGGCCGAGACGCGGGGCGAGCAGGACGCCACCCTCGAGCGCCTCGTGCGCACCCTCGAGGGGACGGGCGTGCGCGTCGAGGAGGTCCCGCGCGCGCGGCTCGACAAGCTCAGCTCGCACGGCGCCCACCAGGGCATCATGCTCGAGACCGAGCCCTTCTCCTACGCGACCCTCGAAGACGTCGTCTCGGCGGCGGGGGAGGGCGACGCCCTCGTAGTCCTTCTCGACCACGTGACCGACGAGGGCAACTTCGGCGCCATCGTGCGCTCGGCGGAGGTCGTGGGCGCGGCGGGCGTCGTGGTCGCCAACGCCCGCGCTGCCCGCGTCGGCACCGCCGCGTACAAGACGTCGGCCGGTGCCGTGCTGCACGTGCCGATCGCGCGCGTCGCCAACCTCGCCCGCGCCATCGACGAGCTCAAGGACGCGGGCTTCTGGGTGGGGGCCGCGAGCGAGCACGCGCGCGACGACGTCTGGCACGCCCCCGTCGAGGGCCGCTTCTGCCTGGTCATGGGCTCGGAGGGGGAGGGCGTCTCGCAGCTGGTGCTGAGGGCGTGCGACTTCACCTGCCGCCTGCCCCAGCGCGGGCGCGTGGAGTCCCTCAACGTCGCACAGGCAGCGACCGTCATGTGCTACGAGTGGCTGCGCCGCGAGGAGCTGGCCGAGGCGCGGCCCGGGCAGGAGCCGGGTGGCCGACAGGGCGCAGGCCGAGAGGGTGACGTCCCGGGGCGAGACGGGCTGCAGGAAGGCTCGGGCGGAGATGTCTAGGGGCTCGAACGGCGCGGCGCCCAAGGGGGGCCTCAGGCTCTCGGGAAAGAGGGAGCTCCTTGTGGTGGACGGCTACAACGTCATCTTCAAGGGCGAGCGCTACACCTCGCTCATGGACGAGTCGGACACCGCCGACCCCTTCGAGGCTGCGCGCGAGAGGCTCGTCTCGGACGTGGCCGCCTATGCGCAGGGGCGCTACGAGGCCGTCGTGGTCTTCGACGCCGCGGGTAACGTCTCGCCGGACAGGCCCAACCTCCCCAAGGCGGGCGTGAGAGTGGTCTTCTCCGAGACCGGCGAGAGCGCCGACAGCGTGATCGAGCGCCTCGTCACCACGGCGCGCCGACAGCCCAGGGAGGTCACGGTCATCACCTCGGACAACACGATCCGTGCGACCGTGGGCGGGGTGCCCGTGACCCGCGTCTCGAGCGACGTGCTCGTCCACGACGTGAACGAGATCGCTCGCGAGGTGGAGCGCGAGCGCGAGGAGCGCAGCCACCACCGCCTCACGGTAGAGGACCGGCTCGATTCGGAGACGCGCGAGAAGCTCAACCGCCTGCTCGGTCGCTTGTAGTGCCCTGGGGCGGGGGGTTGGCGGCGCGCGCGCGAAGGCGCTACTATGTTCCTGCGCTGGTGTAGCTCAGTTGGCAGAGCCCTAGTCTTGTAAACTAGTCGTCGCCGGTTCGAGCCCGGCCACCAGCTCCGACGCACGCGAGGCCACGGGTGACCCCGTGGCCTTTCTCGTAGGCGAGGTGCGCCCCATGCCTGCCGCGAGCCGTCTGACGAACCACCCACATCGCGAAGCCGCAGGTGGCTAGGGGTGCGTCGTGAGAGTTGTGCAGGATTGATGGGGGCACACGAAAGCATCGCGAACTTTCGGGGGCTTCCAGTTGACAAGGGTTTTGGCAGGGCGTAAGATACCATCCGCTTGCAAGGGACGCCCCACGGCGGAACGAGCAAGAGCTTGAGAACGGAATATGGGGATGTGGCACAGCGGCAACTGCGGCGGACTGTAAATCCGCTCCCTCTGGGTTCCTTGGTTCGAGTCCAAGCATCCCCACCATTCCATGCCCGTGTAGCTCAGTCGGTAGAGCACTTCGTTGGTAACGAAGAGGTCACCGGTTCGAATCCGGTCGCGGGCTCCATTTTCAAGCAGGCACACCTGCCGGTGTAGCTCAGCTGGTTAGAGCACGCGGCTCATACCCGCGATGTCACTGGTTCGAATCCAGTCACCGGTACCAGATTCTTCCGGTAGCGATACCGAAGATATATAGCAGGTAGGTAATTGAAGCGGCCGTGGTGGCCGTTTCATGTAAGGAGGACGGCGCATGGCCAAGGAGAAGTTTGATCGTTCGAAGCCTCACGTAAACATCGGAACGATTGGTCACGTTGACCACGGTAAGACCACCCTTACCGCCGCTATCACCAAGGTTCTCTCTGAGACCCCGGGCTGCAAGGCGACGTTCGTCCCCTTCGAGGACATCGACAAGGCTCCCGAGGAGCGTCAGCGCGGCATTACCATCTCCGTCGCCCACGAGGAGTATGAGACCTGGGAGCGCCACTACGCCCACGTCGACTGCCCCGGCCACGCCGACTACATCAAGAACATGATTTCCGGCGCCGCTCAGATGGATGGTGCCATCCTCGTCATCGCCGCTACCGATGGCCCGATGGCCCAGACGCGCGAGCACATCCTCCTCGCCCGTCAGGTCGGCGTCAAGTACATCGTCGTCTTCCTGAACAAGTGCGACATGGTCGACGATGAGGAGCTCATCGACCTCGTCGAGATGGAGACCCGCGACCTTCTCTCCGAGTATGGCTACGATGGCGACAACATGCCGATCATCCGTGGCTCCGCGCTTGGCGCCCTCAACGGCGAGCAGAAGTGGGTCGACTCCATCATCGAGCTCATGCACACCGTTGACTCCTACATCCCCACGCCCGCCCGTGACGACGAGAAGCCGTTCCTCATGGCCATCGAGGATGTCATGACCATCTCCGGTCGTGGTACCGTTGCGACCGGCCGTGTCGAGCGCGGTGTCCTGAACCTCAACGACCCGGTCGAGATCGTCGGCATCAAGGAGACCCAGAAGTCCACCGCCACCGGCATCGAGATGTTCCGCAAGACGCTCGACTTCTGCGAGGCTGGCGACAACGTCGGCATCCTGCTCCGCGGCATTCGTCGCGAGGACATCGAGCGCGGCCAGGTCATCTGCAAGCCCGGCACCGTCACCCCTCACCACAAGTTCACCGGTGAGATTTACGTCCTGACTAAGGAGGAGGGTGGCCGTCACACCCCGTTCTTCTCCGGCTATCGTCCCCAGTTCTACTTCCGCACCACGGACGTCACTGGCGACATCTACGAGCTGACCGACAAGGACGGCAACAAGGTCGAGATGGCCATGCCGGGTGACCACGTCACCATCTCCTGCGACCTGATTCACCCGATCGCTATGGAGGAGGGCCTGCGCTTCGCAATCCGCGAGGGCGGCCACACCGTCGGCGACGGCCGTGTCTCCACGATCGTCGAGTAGCTCTAGCCTCTAGAGTTGTAAGGCCCGGTGCCCTTGGGTGCCGGGCCTTTTGCATGACTGAACAATGCTTTGTTACGAATACAGAGTCACACTTTGGGACTCATATTTGGACGTTTTGTAGGCGCCTAGACTTTGATGCCTATGGGGTTTGACAGCTCCCACGCTAGAATGGTAAGTTCTTTACCCGTGCCACGGGCGAGGTGGTCTTGCTCGCGGTTGCCATACAGGAGGACTCATGCGTACAATGGTTACTCTCGCATGCACCGAGTGCAAGCGTCGCAATTACACCATCACCAAGAACAAGGCTAACAACCCCGAGCGTCTTGAGATGAAGAAGTATTGCCCGTGGTGCCAGAAGCACACCGTGCACAAGGAAACGCGCTAAAATAGTTTCCACCTACGCCAGTAGCTCCAATGGTAGAGCGGCGGTCTCCAAAACCGTTTGTTGAGGGTTCGAATCCTTCCTGGCGTGCCAGCTTTTGACCACCGGCTTTCCCTTCGGGGTTAGCCGGTTTCTATGAATAAAGGTTTTAGGAGGTGCACGGATGGCCAAGAAAGAACGCAACAAGAGGGCGGCCCGCAAGGCGCGGCAGCAGGAGCGCGCTGAGCTGGAGGCCCTCCATGAGGCGTCCGGCGTCGACGTCGCTCCTACCAAGGGCGCTGACGTGAAGAAGGCCAGCAAGAGTTCAGCACCTTCTAGGAAGGGTGCGGAGAAGAAGCAGAAGAGGGGGCCTCTCTCCCGCATGTCCTCGTACTTCAAGGATGTGCGCGTCGAGATGCACCAGGTCGTCTGGCCCTCCCGCACCGAGCTGCGCAACTACTCGCTCGCCGTCATCGCCATGCTCGTCGTCTTCGGCGTCTGCGTGTGGCTCGTCGACACGGGCTTCGTGGCGGGGCTCGTCGCCTTCACGAGCTTGAGGGGGTAGAAATGCCTAAGCGTTGGTTCGTGCTGCACACCTATTCCGGCTACGAGAACAAGGTCAAGACCGACCTCGAGCACCGGATTGAGACCTACAACCTCGAGGACAAGATCGACAACATCCAGATCCCGATGGAGGAGGTCACGGAGATCAAGGACGGTGGCGAGCGCACCACCAAGGAGTCCAAGGTCTTCCCGGGCTACGTCCTCGTCCACATCGAGGCAGACCACCGCAAGGTGGACGACAATACCTGGGCCGTCGTGCGCAACACCCCGGGCGTAACCGGGTTCGTCGGCATCGACGGCACGCCCATGCCGCTTCGCCGCTCCGAGTACGACAAGATCATGCGCCGCTCCGGCAACGTCGGTCCCAAGCAGCAGGCAACTCCCAAGCGCACCTCGACTAACCTCGAGGTCGGCCAGGCGATCAAGGTCGTCTCCGGCCCACTGGCGGACTTCGACGGCCAGGTCAGCGAGGTCAACCTCGAGGCTGGCAAGGTCAAGGTCATGCTCATGATCTTCGGCCGCGAGACGCCCGTGGAGCTCACCCTCGACCAGGTAACCGTCCTGGAGTAGACAGGTCAACCTTGCCAGCCACTGATTCGGTGAGGAATGCTTCTCTGTGCCTGGCAGCGACATAGCTTCGTTAGAGCAACGAGTTCCTAGGAGGGAACATGCCCAAGAAGAAGGTAGTGCACTTCATCAAGCTCCAGATTCCTGCCGGCCAGGCCAACCCCGCGCCTCCCGTCGGCCCCGCTCTGGGCGCTGCGCAGGTCAACATCATGCAGTTCTGCCAGCAGTTCAACGCTGAGACGAAGGACAAGGCCGGCGACATCATCCCCGTCGAGATCACCGTCTACGAGGACCGCTCCTTCACCTTCATCACCAAGACCCCTCCCGCGGCCCAGCTGATCAAGAAGGAGCTCGGCCTCAAGAGCGGCTCCGGCGTGCCCCAGCGCGACAAGGTCGGCCAGCTCACGCAGGAGCAGCTCACCAAGATCGCCGAGATCAAGATGCCGGACCTCAACGCCAACGACATCGAGGCCGCCAAGAGGATCGTCGCCGGTACCGCCCGCTCCATGGGCGTCACCATCGCCGAGTAGCAGGAGCTGCTCGCAGTATCAATCCGCGCCCCCCGGGGCGCCTACGTGGGAGGGCCACGCCGCCCTGTGACCACAGGAGGTAAGAGAATGGCGAAGCACGGCAAGAAGTACAACAACGCGTCCGAGAAGGTCGAGAAGAAGCTCTACGCGCCGAAGGCAGCCATGGCGCTCGTCAAGGAGCTCGCCAGCGCGAAGTTCGACGAGACCGTCGAGGTCGCCATCCGCCTGGGCGTCGACACCCGCAAGGCCGACCAGAACATCCGCGGCTCCATCAGCCTGCCCAACGGCACCGGCAAGAGCGTCCGCGTGGCGGTCTTCGCCGAGGGCGCCAAGGCCGAGGAGGCAAAGGCTGCCGGCGCCGACATCGTCGGCTCCGACGACCTCGTCGAGCAGGTCCAGAAGGGCAACATCGACTTCGACGCTGCCATCGCGACGCCGAACATGATGGGCAAGGTCGGCCGCCTCGGTCGCGTCCTCGGCCCCCGCGGCCTCATGCCGAACCCCAAGCTCGGCACCGTCACCATGGACGTCGAGAAGATGGTCAAGGAGCTCAAGGCCGGCCGCGTCGAGTACCGCGCCGACCGCTACGGCATCTGCCACGTCCCCATGGGCAAGGCGTCCTTCGACACCGAGAAGCTCGTGGAGAACTACGGCGCCCTGCTGACCGAGCTGCTGCGCGTCAAGCCGTCGAGCGCGAAGGGCAAGTACATCAAGTCCGTCGTCGTCTCCTCGACGATGGGCCCTGGCGTCAAGGTGGACCCGAGCGTCACCCGCGACTTCATGGCCGAGTAGGCTAGCCCGAGGAGCTTCTCGGGTGTAGAAAATGTGCCGCTACGGGGGCAGGCTCCCGTGGCGGCCATTTTTTGTTGACAAGCCCAGCCGGGGCTGCGAGAATTCTATGAGCCCGAAAGGGCATACGTACCGTTGCACGTTATCTGCCAGAGACAGCCGGTGCCGTGAGGCTCAATGGGGTATCCCGCCTGCCGAGGTAGCTTCGAAGGCGTCACTTCAGGGGCTCCGTCTGGCTGCGTCAGGCGGAGCCCTCCTTTTTGGAGTGCATCCTCTGCGGCAGTTCGTGCCAGATCGCATTACAAGGAGGTGTACTCAATGCCAGCACAAGCAAACATCGACATGCTCCAGAAGGTCACCGAGTCCCTCGAGTCCTCCAAGGGCGTCTTCGTGATTGACTACCGCGGTCTCACCGTCAAGGAGACCCAGGAGCTTCGCCACGCCCTGAGGGACGCGAACTCCACGATGAAGGTCTACAAGAACAACATCGTGAACATCGCCCTCAAGAACGCGGGCCTGCCTGACATCAGCGACAAGCTGAAGGGCACCTGCGCCTACGTCTTCTTCGAGAACGACCCCGTCGACGCCGCCAAGGCGATCAAGAAGGAGTCCGAGGCCCTGAAGAAGATTGAGTGGGTCGCAGGCATCGCCGACGGCAAGGCGCTCGACGCCGAGTCCGCGAAGGCCTACGCCGAGCTTCCGTCCCACGACGAGCTCGTCGCCCAGCTCGTGTACGTCCTGGCGGCGCCGCTCCGCGGCATCGCTTCCGTCTGCGCCGGTCCTGCTCGCGGTCTCGTCACCGCGCTCAGCCAGGTCGCCGAGCAGAAGGAGAAGGAGGCTGCCTAGCCCCCGCGCACGTTCGTTCGCACGTCTTGACCAGGCACCCAGGAGGGTGCCCGTTTAAAGGAGAACCAGCATGGCTGTTACCAAGGATGAGATCGTCGAGGCTCTCAAGAGCATGTCCGCCCTCGAGCTCTCTGAGCTCGTTCACGAGCTGGAGGACGTCTTCGGCGTCTCCGCCGCCGCCCCCGTCGCCGCCGTCGCCGCCGCCCCTGCGGCCGCCGCTCCCGCCGAGGAGGAGAAGGACTCCTTCGACGTCGTCCTCGACGACTTCGGCGCCCAGAAGATCGCCGTCATCAAGGTCGTCCGCAAGCTCACCAACCTTGGCCTGAAGGAGGCCAAGGAGGCCGTCGAGAAGAAGGGCACCCTCATGGAGGGCGTCAAGAAGGACGAGGCCGAGGCCGCCAAGAAGGAGCTCGAGGAGGCTGGCGCTTCCGTCTCCCTCAAGTAAGCTCGCACTCCGTGCCTACTGAGAAGGCCGGCCCCACCGGGGCCGGCCTTTTTTGTGCTCGCAATCATGCCTTCACAGCCGCTCCACAACCTCGACGAAGATTGCGCAGCTAGAGGGGTATTCAAGCAAACCTAGTGGAAAAAGAACCACAAGTCAAGGGTTTACATTGACTTGTGGTTTGCACCCGGGTAGTTTATTAGATTGCGACAAATGCCGCTTTTCCACTTTTTCGAAGGAGGAAGTGCCTGGTGACTACCGCAAAGTCTTCCCAAAACACTGCCCAAACGATGCGCCAGCGCGTGAGCTTCAGCAAGATACCTCCCGCGATGGAGCTGCCCAACCTGATCTCGGTGCAGAAGGAGTCCTTTGAGCGCTTCATGACGGAGGGCCTTGCAGAGTCCTTCGCCGAGTTCTCGCCCATCGAGAACTCCGCGCACACCATGGAGGTCACCTTCGGCGAGCACCAGTTCGGCGACCCGGCCAACACAATCGCCGAGTGCCGCGCCAAGGACATCTCCTATCAGGCACCGCTCTTCGTCGACGTCCGCTTCATCAACAAGGAGACCGGCGAGATCAAGGAGCAGCTCGTCTTCATGGGTGACTTCCCGCTCATGACGGGCCGCGGCACCTTCATCATCAACGGCACCGAGCGCGCGGTCGTCTCCCAGCTCGTCCGCTCCCCGGGCGTCTACTTCTCCCAGGAGATGGACAACGGCGTCGAGGTCCAGCGCTGCCAGTTCATCCCGGCCCGCGGCGCCTGGCTCGAGTTCGAGGTCGATAAGCGCGGCCACCTGGTCGTCTCCATCGACCGCAAGCGTCGCCAGAGCGCGACCCTGCTGCTGCGCGCCCTGGGCATCGCCGAGAGCGACGACGAGATCATGAACCTCCTCGGCGACTCCGACGTGGTCCGCTCCACGCTCGAGCGCGACCTCGCGACCAACCGCGAGGACGCCCTCCTCGAGATCTACCGTCGCCAGCGCCCCGGCGAGCCTCCCACCGTCGACTCCGCCAAGTCGCTGCTCGAGGGCCTCTACTTCAACAACCAGCGCTACGACCTCGCGCGCGTCGGCCGCTACAAGATCAACAAGAAGCTCGGCGTGGACGACGAGGGCGGCTCGCGCGTCATCACGAGCGACGACATCGTCACCGCCCTGCGCTACCTCCTCGCGCTGCACGAGGGCGACACCACCAAGAGCTTCGACGACATCGACCACTTCGGCAACCGCCGCATCCGCACCGTGGGCGAGCTGGTCCAGAACCAGTTCCGCATCGGCATGAGTCGCATGGAGCGCGTCGTCCGCGAGCGCATGGCCTCCCAGGACGCCGACGACATCACGCCGCAGTCGCTGATCAACATCCGCCCGATCGTGGCGGCCATCAAGGAGTTCTACGGCTCCTCGCAGCTGTCGCAGTTCATGGACCAGAACAACCCGCTCTCCGGCCTCACGCACAAGCGTCGCCTCTCGGCGCTCGGCCCCGGCGGCCTCGCGGGCCACAAGTCTGGCTCCAGCCGCCGCACCAACGTCCCGACCGCCGTGCGCGACGTCCACAACTCGCACTACTCCCGCATGTGCCCGATTGAGACCCCCGAGGGCCCCAACATCGGCCTCATTGGCTCGCTCGCGCTCTACGCGCACGTGAACCCCTACGGCTTCATCGAGGCCCCCTACCGCAAGGTCGTCGACGGCAAGGTCACCGATGAGATCGTGTGGATGACCGCCGACGAGGAGGAGAAGCACAACATCGCCCCGGCCAACACGCCGGTGGATCCCAAGACCGGCGAGTTCGTGATCACGGATGCCGACGGCAACCTCACGCACCCCGACCGCGTCATCGCCCGTACGGTGGACTTCGACGGCTCCTTCGGCGCTCCCGCCCAGGTCGACATCGCCGACGTCGACTACATGGACGTCTCGCCCCGCCAGATGCTGTCCGTCGCCGCCAACCTCATCCCCTTCCTCGAGCACGACGACGCCAAGCGTACGCTCATGGGCGCCAACATGCAGCGCCAGGCCGTGCCGCTGATCCAGACCGACGCCCCCTACGTGGGCACCGGCATGGAGGCCCGCGCCGCCATCGACTCCGGCGAGATCATCTGCGCCGAGCACGACGGCACCGTCACCGAGGTCGACGCCGCCCACGTCGTGGTTACGACCGACAAGGGCCCGGAGAACTACGACCTGCCCAAGTACGAGCGCTCCAACCAGAGCACCTGCATCAACCACCGTCCGATCGTCCACGTCGGCGACCACGTGGTGGCCGGCCAGCCGCTCGCCGACGGCACCTCCATCGACCAGAGCGAGCTCGCCCTCGGCCGCAACCTCACCGTGGCGTACATGCCGTGGGAGGGCTACAACTACGAGGACGGCATCATCGTCTCCGACAGGCTCGTCCAGCAGGACCTCCTGACTTCGGTCAACATCTCCCGCCACGAGATCGACGCCCGCGACACCAAGCTCGGTCCCGAGGAGATCACGCGCGAGATCCCGAGCGTGGGCGAGGATATGCTCGCCAACCTCGACGACGACGGCATCATCCGCATCGGCGCCGAGGTCGGCCCCGGCGACATCCTGGTCGGCAAGGTCACGCCCAAGGGCGAGACCGCGCTCACGGCCGAGGAGAGGCTGCTGCGCGCCATCTTCGGCGCCAAGGCGCACGACGTGCGCGACACCTCCCTCAAGATGCCGCACGGCGCCTACGGCCGCGTCGTCGACGTGGTGCGCTTCAGCCGCGAGGCCGGCGACGACCTGCCGCCCGGAGTCAACGAGCTCGTCCGCGTCTTCGTCGCGCAGCGCCGCAAGATCCAGCAGGGCGACAAGATCTCCGGCCGCCACGGCAACAAGGGCGTCGTCTGCAAGGTCCTGCCGATCGAGGACATGCCCTACATGGCCGACGGCACGCCCGTCGACGTCCTTCTCGACCCGCTGGGCGTCCCGTCGCGTATGAACGTCGGCCAGCTCCTCGAGTGCCACCTCGGCTGGGCCGCCGCCCACGGCTGGGACACCGAGGACGCCGACTCCAAGCGCTACGTCCCCGGCCCCATGTACGTCTCCACGCCCGTCTTCGACGGCGCGACCGACGTTGAAGTCGCCGAGGCCATCCGCCGCAGCAACATCAACCTCATCAACAAGGCCATGATCACCTACGGCGAGCACATGGACGCGGACTTCGTGCCTCAGCTCAACGAGCGCGGCAAGACCACCCTGTACGACGGCCGCACCGGCGAGCCCTTCAAGAGCAAGATCACGGTGGGCACCTCCTACATCCTGAAGCTCGGCCACATGGTCGACGACAAGATCCACGCGCGCTCGACCGGCCCCTACAGCCTCGTCACCCAGCAGCCGCTCGGCGGCAAGGCCCAGTTCGGTGGCCAGCGCTTCGGCGAGATGGAGGTCTGGGCCCTGTACGCCTACGGCGCCGCCAACGTGCTGCAGGAGCTCCTCACGGTCAAGTCCGATGACACCAACGGCCGCGTCAAGACCTACGAGGCCATCGTCAAGGGCGAGAACGTGCCCGACCCCGGCATCCCCGAGTCCTTCAAGGTCCTCGTCAAGGAGATCCGCTCCCTCGCCCTGGACATCGAGCCGCTCAAGTACCGCGAGGAGCCGCGTCGCTCCGACGCGGCCCAGGAGGAGGCGGCTGAGGATCCCCTCGACGTGCTCGCTGGCGCCAACAGCGCGGACGACCTGATCGGCGCCGTGGCCCCCTCCGCGACTGCGGACGAGGACCTCGTCGGCGACGCAACCAAGACTGATAAGGAGTAGCGAACGTGGCTGATTTCGACACCACTGACTTCGATGCCATAAAGATCTCGCTCGCCTCCGCCGACGAGATCAGGAGCTGGTCGCACGGCGAGGTCAAGAAGCCGGAGACGATCAACTACCGCACGCTCAAGCCCGAGAAGGACGGCCTGTTCTGCGAGAAGATCTTCGGGCCGGTCAAGGACTGGGAGTGCGCCTGCGGCAAGTACAAGGGCATCCGCTTCCGCGGCATCATCTGCGAGCGCTGCGGCGTGGAGGTCACCTCCGCCAAGGTCCGCCGCGAGCGCATGGGCCACATTGAGCTCGCGGCGCCCGTGAGCCACATCTGGTACTTCAAGAGCCCCACGACCTTCCCGCTCGCGCGCCTTCTCGACATCAAGAGCAAGGACCTCGAGAAGGTCCTCTACTTCGCCAGCTACATCATCACGAGCATCGACACCGAGGCCCGCGAGGCTGACGCCGCCGACCTCAAGGAGGAGCTCGCTGCCGACCTCGAGGAGCTCGATGCCGAGCGTGACGACGAGATCGCTCGCGTCCGCGAGCAGGGCGAGCGCCCCGAGGGCGAGGAGTTCTCCGACATCGAGCCCCTCTCCGCCGACGAGATCAAGGCGGAGGTCGCCGACATCGAGGAGGAGTACGAGGAGGAGAAGCAGCTCCGTACCGAGGCCTACAACGAGTTCATGAAGCTCGAGGTGCGCCAGCTCGTCGCCGACGAGACCCTCTTTACCGAGATGAAGCGCTACTACTCCATCTACTTCAAGGGCGGCATGGGCGCGGAGGCCATCCGCGAGCTGCTCCGCGGCATCGACCTCCCCAAGGAGGCCGAGGAGCTGCGCGCCATCGTCGCCTCCGACGACGCCCAGAAGCAGAAGAAGGAGAAGGCCGTAAAGCGCCTCGAGGTCGTCGACGCCTTCCTCAAGGGCAACAACGACCCGGCTAACATGATCCTGGACGTCATCCCGGTCATCCCGCCCGACCTGCGCCCGATGGTGCAGCTCGACGGCGGCCGCTTCGCCGCGTCCGACCTGAACGACCTCTACCGTCGCGTCATCAACCGCAACAACCGCCTCAAGAGGCTGCTCGATCTCGACGCCCCCGCGATCATCGTCAACAACGAGAAGCGCATGCTCCAGGAGTCCGTCGACGCCCTCTTCGACAACGGTCGTCGCGGTCGTCCCGTCACGGGTCGCGGCGGCAGGCCGCTGAAGTCGCTCGCCGAGTCCCTCAAGGGCAAGCAGGGCCGCTTCCGCCAGAACCTGCTCGGCAAGCGCGTCGACTACTCCGGCCGCTCCGTCATCGTCACCGACCCCCAGCTGAAGCTGCACCAGTGCGGCCTCCCGTCGACCATGGCCCTCGAGCTCTTCAAGCCCTTCGTCATGCGCCGTCTGGTCGAGCTCGGCAAGGTCGAGAACATCAAGGGCGCCAAGCGCGCCATCGACCGCGGCTCCGCGGCCGTGTGGGATGTGCTCGACGAGGTCATCAAGAACAAGCTCGTCCTGCTCAACCGCGCGCCGACCCTGCACAGGCTCTCCATCCAGGCCTTCGAGCCGGTCCTCGTGGAGGGCAAGGCGATCCACCTGCACCCGCTGGTGTGCGCTCCCTTCAACGCCGACTTCGACGGCGACCAGATGTCCGTGCACGTGCCGCTCTCCACGCAGGCGCAGGCCGAGGCCCGCGTCCTCATGCTCTCGACCAACAACCTGCGCTCGCCGGCGTCCGGCAAGGTGCTGACCGTCCCCTCGCAGGACATGGTCTTCGGCACCTACTTCCTGACGAGCGCCAAGGCCGGCGTCGAGGGCGAGGGCCGCGTGTTCGCCGGCTTCCAGGACGCCATCCTGGCCTACGACAACCGCGACAACGTCGACATCCAGGCCATGGTGAAGGTCCGCGTCAACGCAGTCGACGCCAACGTCGTCGAGGGCGGACGCAGGATCTTCCGCACGCTCGACAAGTGGGGCCATGCCGTGGACTTCGACGTCACCGAGGGCTCGGTGCGCTTCGAGACCACGATCGGCCGCGTCATCTTCAACGAGCAGTGCCTGCCCGCTGACTACCCCTTCATCAACTACAAGATGAACAAGGGCGACATCTCCAAGCTCGTCAACGACTGCTGCGACCGCTACTCGACCTCCGACGTCGAGCCGATACTGGACGCCATCAAGCAGACCGGCTTCCACTACGCTACCCGCGCAGGCCTGACCGTCTCCGTCTGGGACGCCGTCATCCCCGCCGAGAAGCAGCAGATGCTCGACGAGGCACAGGACAAGGTCGACCAGATCAACGAGTACTACGAGGACGGCTTCCTCGCCGAGAGGGAGCGTCACAAGGAGGTCGTCAACGCCTGGACGGAGTGCACCGACGAGCTCGGCTCCAAGATGCTCGAGGGCTTCGCCGAGGACAACCCCATCTACATGATGGCCGACTCCGGCGCCCGTGGCTCCAAGACGCAGCTCCGTCAGCTCGCAGGCATGCGTGGCCTCATGGCCGACATGTCCGGCGACACGATCGACCTGCCGATCAAGGCCAACTTCCGCGAGGGACTGCAGCCGCTCGAGTACTTCATCTCCACCTACGGCGCCCGCAAGGGCCTGGTCGACACGGCGTCGCACACCTCCGACTCCGGATACCTCACCCGCAGGCTGGTCGACGTGGCCCAGGACGTCATCGTCCGCGAGGAGGACTGCGGCACCGACGAGGGCGTCACCTACAACCTCATGAAGCCCGGCGCGACCGAGCTCGACACCGACCTCATTGGGCGCTGTGCCTTGAATGACATCGTCGACCCCGAGACCGGCGAGGTGCTCGTCGCCAAGGACGGCTACATCGAGTCCAAGGCCGACCTCCAGCGTCTGTGGGACGCCGGCCTGCGCAAGGTGGAGCTCAGGGCCCTTCTCACCTGCCGTTCCAAGTACGGCGTCTGCCAGAAGTGCTACGGCTGGGACCTGGCCACGCGTCGCCCGGTCAACATCGGCACGGCCGTCGGCATCATCGCCGCGCAGTCGATCGGCGAGCCGGGCACCCAGCTCACGATGCGCACGATCCACTCCGGCGGCGTCGCAGGCGCCGAGGACATCACGCAGGGCCTCCCGACCGTCGCCCGCATGTTCGACGTCGTCGGCAACGTCAACGAGAAGATCCTCGGTCGCGCCGCCGACCTCGCGAGCGTCTCCGGCCGGCTCCGCATCATCCCCGAGCAGACCGAGTACCTCCTCCAGATCCTGGACCCCGAGGACAACTCGCGCATCCTGGTCGAGAAGCGCGTCCCCGCGTCGGTGCGCTTCATGCCCGGCATCGAGGACGGCGTCGACGTCCGCGCGGGAGATCAGATCACCTATGGCTTCGTGAACTTCCGCAAGCTCCGCACGCTGACCGACATCGAGTCGACGATGCACACCTTTGTCGAGTCCGTCAAGGACGTCTACACCTCCCAGGGCGTCGACCTCAACGACAAGCACATCGAGGTCATCGCTCGCCAGATGCTGCGCCGCGTCCAGGTCACCAACCCGGGCGACTCCACCTACCTGCTCGGCCAGTACGTGGACCGCTACGTCTTCGCCGAGACCGTTCGCAACATCACGCTCGCCGGTGGCACGCCTCCCGAGGCCGAGCCCGTCATCCTGGGCACCCTCAAGGTCGCGAGCTCGATCGACTCCTGGCTCTCGAGCGCGTCGTTCATCCGTACCGCGGGCGTCCTCACCGAGGCCGCCATCGAGGGCGATGTCGACCACCTGCTGGACCTCAAGTCCAACGTCATCGTGGGCAAGAAGATCCCGGCGGGCACCGGTCTCAAGGCTTACAACGACGTGGAGCTCACCTACCACGGTCAGCGGATCGAGGGACCCACGTCGCCGCTTGCCAAGAACCTGCCCGAGTGGGCGCCGGACTCTCTGAAGGAGCTCGAGGAGCAGCTGCCCAAGCAGCTCGACTGGGTCGGTGACGACTACGGCTACGGCGGGGTCTACTCCAAGAACGGCCGCACGCTCACGAGCGAGGAGGCGAAGCTCTACCTCTTCGACGACCTGGGCGTCTCGCAGCGCTGGACCAACAAGTTCAGCGAGGTGGGTATCGAGACGGTCGGCGACCTTATCGGCAAGACCGAGGACGACCTGCTCAGGATCGACGGCATCGGCGCCAAGGCGATCGAGGAGCTGCGCGACGGCCTCGAGGCCCGTGGTCTTCTCTACATCCTCGAGCCGGACGACGACGAGGCGGACGCCGAGGACCTCTCGCAGCTGCTCAACATGGTCTTCTCGCCCGACAGCGACGACGTCATGCTGGGCACGGCGGCTCCCGCGAAGCGCCACTACGAAGACGACGAGCTCATCGGCGGGAGCTCCGCCGACGGCTCCGAGCTGGCGGACGGCGTCATCAACGAGGACCTCGGGTCCTTGGATGACCTTCTTTCCCAGGTCGTAAAGCACGAGGGGGAGAGCGAGCAGGGCGAGGGCTCCAAGGAGGAGTAGCCCCGACCTAGGCTCGCGATACCTGCGGGCCCGTACGAGAGAGACGAGGAGGCCCCTGCCGGCACGACCGGTGGGGGCCTTCCTCATCTTCCTTGTGCAGCTCTCGTGGAATGTGGATACGCCCGGCTCCGTGGTATTTTGACAACAGCGGTGCGTGGGCGTAAAGTTTCCTCCGCGTGCCGCCAGGAGGGGACACGTGCGCAGATAGACAATCCGGGAGGGCGGTGCTGCGTCGTCCCTGATACATAGGTGCTCGCGCACCGCCATCCGTATGTCTCTGAGAAGGAGAGAGCTTTGCCTACTATCAACCAGCTCGTACGCCAGGGGCGCACCCGTACTGCCTCGAAGTCGAAGAACGCAGCGCTGCAGCACAACCCGCAGAAGCGTGGCGTCTGCACCCGCGTCTTCACCACCACGCCGAAGAAGCCGAACTCCGCCCTCCGCAAGGTCGCGCGTGTCCGTCTCGTCAACGGCATCGAGGTCACCGCTTACATCCCCGGCGAGGGCCACAACCTCCAGGAGCACTCGATCGTGCTCGTCCGCGGCGGCCGCGTCCGTGACCTCCCCGGTGTCCGCTACAAGGTCATCCGCGGCGCCTATGACTGCGCTGCAGTCCAGAACCGCAAGAAGGCCCGCTCCCGCTACGGTGCCAAGCGCCCCAAGGAGTAGGGACTCCAGGCGAATCCGGAATCTTGATTAGAGGAGATATCATATGCCGCGTCGTGCAGCAGCAGTCCGTCGTGAGGTAACTCCCGACGCCGTCTATAACAACCGTCTCGTGACCCAGCTCATCAACAAGGTCCTGCTTGACGGGAAGAAGGCCACCGCAGAGCGCATCGTCTACACCGCCTTCGACCTCGTCCAGAAGAAGACCGAGTCCGACCCGCTGGCCGTCTTCAAGAAGGCCATGGACAACGTCCGCCCGACCCTTGAGGTCAAGCCCAAGCGTGTCGGTGGCGCCACCTACCAGGTGCCCATGGAGGTCAACTCCCGTCGTGCCACGACCCTCGCCATCCGTTGGATCGTCAACTTCAGCCGTGCCCGCAAGGAGAACAGCATGGCCGAGCGCCTCGCCAACGAGATCATGGACGCCGCGAACGGCGTCGGCGCCTCCGTCAAGCGTCGCGAGGACCTGTTCAAGATGGCCGAGGCCAACCGCGCCTTCTCGCACTACCGTTTCTAAGGGGCTAGCGACACATGGCTAAGAACAAGTACGACCTTCACAAGCTTCGCAACATCGGCATCATGGCCCACATCGACGCCGGTAAGACCACCACGACCGAGCGCATCCTGTACTACACGGGCAAGACGCACAAGATCGGCGAGGTCCACGACGGCGCCGCCACCATGGACTGGATGGTCCAGGAGCAGGAGCGCGGCGTGACCATCACCTCCGCGGCCACCACGTGCTTCTGGAAGGACTACATCATCCAGATCATCGACACGCCGGGGCACGTTGACTTCACGGCCGAGGTAGAGCGCTCCCTGCGCGTCCTCGACGGTGCCGTCGCCGTCTTCGATGCCGTCGCCGGCGTCCAGCCGCAGTCCGAGACCGTCTGGCGCCAGGCTGCCAACTACAACGTCCCGCGCATTGCCTTCATCAACAAGTTCGACCGCGTGGGCTCCGACTTCTGGCACGCCATCGACACCATGAAGGAGCGCCTTGGCGCCAACGCCGTCGCCGCGCAGGTTCCCATGGGCTCCGAGAGCAACTTCTGGGGCCTCATCGACCTCGTCACGATGACCGCGTGGGACTTCAAGGAGGACTCCAAGGGCATGATCTACCCGGAGCCCATGGACGCGATCCCCGACGAGTTCGCTGACATCGTCGCCGAGAAGCGCGAGGAGCTCCTCGAGGCTGCGTCCGAGTTCTCCGACGAGCTCATGGAGAAGGTCCTCGACGAGCAGGAGGTCACGGTCGACGAGCTCAAGGCTGCCATCCGTGCCGGCGTCATCGCCAACCAGCTCAACCCCGTCTTCGTGGGCTCCGCCTACAAGAACAAGGGCATCCAGGAGCTGCTCGACGCCGTCGTCGACTACCTGCCGTCGCCGCTCGACATCCCGCCCGTCGAGGGCACGGACCCCAAGACCGGCGAGACGATCACCCGCAAGGCTGACATCAAGGAGCCCTTCAGCGCCCTTGCCTTCAAGATCATGACCGACCCCTACGTCGGAAAGCTGACCTACTTCCGCGTTTACTCCGGCCACCTCGACTCGGGCTCCTACGTCTACAACGTGAACAAGGACGACCGCGAGCGCCTCTCCAGGATCCTCGAGATGAACGCGAACGACCGTGTCGACCGCGAGGCGTGCTCCGCCGGCGACATCGTCGCCGCGGTGGGCTTCAAGAACACCACCACCGGTGACACCCTAGCCGACGAGCAGCACCCGATCATCCTCGAGTCCATCGAGTTCGCGGACCCCGTCATCGACGTCGCCGTCGAGCCCAAGACCAAGGCCGAGCAGGACAAGATGAGCGTCGGCCTGCAGAAGCTCGCCGAGGAGGACCCGACCTTCCAGGTCCACACCGACCAGGAGACCGGTCAGACCATCATCGCCGGCATGGGCGAGCTGCACCTCGAGATCATCATCGACCGCCTGCGCCGCGAGTTCAAGGTCGACTGCAACGTCGGTAAGCCGCAGGTCGCCTACCGTGAGACCGCCGGCCACGCCGTCAAGGGCGTCCAGGGCAAGTTCGTCCGCCAGTCCGGCGGCCGCGGCCAGTACGGCGACGCCGTCATCGACCTCGAGCCCATGGAGCCCGGCTTCGGCTACGAGTTCGTCGACGCCACCGTCGGCGGCTCCGTGCCCAAGGAGTACATCCCCTCTGTCGACAAGGGCATCCAGGAGGCGCTGAACTCCGGCGTCATCGCCGGCTACCCGGTCCAGGACATCAAGGTCACCCTCGTCGACGGCTCCTACCACGAGGTCGACTCCTCCGAGGCCGCCTTCAAGGTCGCCGGCTCCATGGCCATCAAGAAGGCCCTGCAGGAGTCCGACCCGGTCCTGCTCGAGCCCGTCGAGAAGGTCGAGGTCGAGACCCCCGAGCAGTACATGGGCGACGTCATGGGCAACCTGTCCAGCCGTCGCGGCAAGATCGAGGGCATGGAGGACCGCTCCAACACCAAGGTCATCCGCGCGAAGGTGCCCCTGGGCGAGATGTTCGGCTATGCCACCGACCTCCGCTCCCAGACTCAGGGCCGCGCGAGCTACACGATGCAGTTCGACGCCTACGAGCCCGTTCCCAAGGCCGTCCGCGACGAGATCGTGAGCAAGAACGGCGGCAAGGAGTCCTAGTCAGATTAGTCAGAGCACCAGGTGCTCGTTCATGGAGGTACTGAAGTGTCCAGCCAGAAGATCAGGATCCGCCTCAAGGGCTACGACCACGAGGTAGTGGATCAGTCCGCGAAGCTCATCGTCGACACCGCGCAGAAGACCGGCGCCCGCGTCTCGGGCCCCATCCCCCTGCCTACCGAGCGCAACCTCTACACGGTCATCCGCTCGCCGCACAAGGACAAGGACTCGCGCGAGCAGTTCGAGATGCGCACCCATAAGCGTCTCATCGACATCCTCGACCCGTCCAGCAGCACCGTTGACTCGCTGATGCGTCTCGACCTCCCTGCTGGCGTCGACATCGAGATTAAGCTCTAGGCCAGGTCAGAAGGTCTGACCAGGGGCGGCCCCGGACGACGAGCCCGGGGCCGCCTACTCGTATCGCGGGCATTGGGTGCCTTCGTCAGGCCTCCCCGCACCGAGAGGGAGGCCCCCGTCTCGGTGCGGGGGCCTTCTCGTCGGTTGGTATGAAGGGGCTAGTGCGTGGGGGTGGGAACGCGCGCGTCCATGCCCGATGCCGTGGGGCGTTCGTCCTCATTCGTCGCGTCGGAGCTGACGATTGAAGCGGCGATGTAGGCGGGACGGCGCTTGCCCTCGAGGTAGATACGGGCCACGTACTCACTGATTATGCCGAGGGAGAGCAGGATGAGGCCGCCGAGCAGGAGCATCACGGAGAGGAGCGTGGGATAGCCGGCGGGAGTGTTGCGCAGCACGAGCGCGTCGACGAGGACGAAGATGATGTATACGAAGCCGACGACGGCTGCGACGGCGCCCACGTAGCTCGAAATGCGCAGGGGGACGGTAGTGAACGATACCATCCCCTCCAGAGCATAGCGGGTGAGCCCCCGCATGCTCCACCTGCTTTTGCCGGAGACGCGCTCGTCGGGAGCGTAGGGGTAGGGAAGCGTCCTGAAGCCGACCCAGGCGAAGAGCCCCTTGGTGAAGCGGTGGCACTCGGGAAGCGACAGGAGGGCGTCTGCGACCTCGCGACGGAAGACGCGGAAGTCAGAGGCGCCGGGCTCGAGGGTAATGTCGGACACACGGTTGAAGAGGCCGTAGAACCCTGCGCTGAGGCGACTCCTGAGCGAGTGGTCCGGTCGCTCGCGTTGGCAGGCGGCGACGACGTCGTACTCGTCGTGCCCTTCGAGAAGGCGGTACATCTCGACCAGCGTCGCAGGAGGCTGCTGGAGGTCCGCGTCGATGAAGGCGACGGCCGACCCACGCGCCTGCCTGAGCCCAGCGAGGAGCGCCGGTTCCTTGCCGAAGTTGCGCGAGAAGTTAACGAGGGTCGCGTGCGGAGCCCGCCCAGAGCCGACGAACGCCCTCAGGAATCCCTCGGTGCCGTCAGAGGAGCCATCGTTCACGAAGATCAGCTCCCAAGAGTCTCCCAGCGGCGAGAAGGCGGACGTGGCGGCGTCTACGAAGGACGGGAGGCTTTCAGCCTCGTTGTAGCAGGGGACTATGACGGAGAGGTCCATGAGATCCCTTTGTGCGTTCCGGTGGTGGTCTCGGCCATGACGCCGGCCGAGACTCGAACAATGATAGCCTTATCTGATGATAAACGTCGATTAACGGGTCCTCTGAAAGCGTCGCTGCGCCTACACAGTCGTCCGCCTCGCGCACGACGGGGCGACGGGCGGCGCGTGGCCGGACCGAGGAGTCGAAGAGAAATGAAGGTAGTGTTCCACGCGGACGACTTCGGCATAGACGCCGAGCAGTCCAGGGCGATCCTCTCGTGCGCCGAGGGCGGTGCGCTCAACTCCACCTCCGTGATGGTCACGAGCCCGTGCTTCGAGGAGTGCGCACGGCTCCTGGACGCCAGGCCCGAAGGCGTGAGAATCGGCGTGCACCTCAACTTGGTCGAGGGCCCCTGCTGCGCGGACCCAGCCAGCATCCCCCTGCTCGTCGACGGGAGGGGCATGTTTCGCCGCGGGTTCGCCGAGCTCCTCGCACGTACGGAGGCACCGGGGTCGGAGGAGCTGAGACGGCAGATCGGCCTCGAGGTCGCCGCCCAGGTCGCCCGCTTCGTGGGCCGGTTCCCCGAGGAGGCGAGCCGCCTCAGGGTCGACGGGCACCAGCACTTCCAGCTGATTCCGGCGGTCTTCGCGGCAACGCTCGCCGCCGTGCGCGAGGGCGGTTTCCACCTCGAGTACCTTCGCATCCCCGCCGAGCCGACCGCGCCCTTCCTAAAGCCCGCCATACTTGCCTCGATCCGGCCGATCAACTGGGCGAAGCACCTGGTCCTCAACTGGTGCTGGGGGCGCGACAGGCGGCTGCTCGCAGACTACGAGGAAGTGAGCGCCCTGTTCTGCGGCGTGCTCTTCTCGGGCTCCATGAGCGAGGAGCGGGTGCGCGCGGTCTTCCCTGCCTACGCCAGGCTTGCCGAGGAGCGTGGAATGGGAATTGAGTTCCTGTTCCACCCGGGTGGTCTTGACGACCCGTCGCGCTGCCTCGATCCCACCCTCAAGGGCTTCCCCGAGTTCTACCTCTCGGGGGGACGTGACGTCGAGCGCCGGGCGCTCATGGCGCTGGGTCCGGGCGGGAGCGCGCTTCTCGACGGGGGCGCACGATGACGCGCACAGACGCGAAGGCGCCGCTCGAGACGGGGGAGGGGGCGGCCGTGGCGTCGCCGCGTGCGTCGGAGGACGTACGCGACCGGTGTCTGTGGGAGTATGCGCTCTCGGCACTCATCCCCCTCGGCGTGCTCTGCGCGGTCTTCTGGAGCCTCGGGATCTACCCCTTCGGGGATCTGACCGTCTCGACCTCGGACATGCACATCCAGTACGTCGGGTTCTTCGGATGGCTCTGCCAGGTCATGCATGGGCAGGGCTCGCTGTTCTACTCCTTCTCCCACGGCATGGGCGGTGGCACGGCCGCGCTCTTCGCCTACTACCTCTCGAGTCCCTTCAACCTGCTGCTTGCGCTCTTCGACTACGCCGACGTGCCGCTCTTCTTCTCCATGGCGGTCCTGGGGAAGCTCTCGCTGGCCGGGCTCACCTGCTACGCCTTCCTGCGCAAGCGCTTCTCCCAAGGGATGCTGAGCCTCGTCCTTTCGACGTGCTATGCGCTCTGCGGCTTCGCCGTGTGCCAGGCGAGCAACGTCATGTGGCTCGACGGCGTCTATATGCTGCCCCTGGTGGCGCTCGGGACCTGGCGGCTCGTCCACGACGGCCGCTGCCTGACGCTCTTTTGCGCAGTCGCGTGCGCGACGCTGTTCAACTGGTACACGAGCTACATGGCCTGCCTCTTCTCGGTCGCCTACGTCCTCGTGTGCGTCCAGGGGGAGCCCGCGGGCGAGAGGCGCGTGTGGCGCACGCTGGGGCGCTACGCGCTCACCATGGCGCTGGGGCTCGCGGCGAGCGCGGTCGTGTTCCTGCCGGCGGTGCTGGGGCTCCTCCAGGGGGTCGAGGGGGACCTCTCGGCGCACGTGCTCCTAGACGACACCTGCGTCCTCTGGCCGCAGGACCTGTTCGCGTACTACGCGGCGGGTACCGTGCCCCCCGACGACTGGGCGAACGTCCCCTGCATCTTCACGGGAGCGCTCCCGCTCGTCCTCGCAATCGCCGGCCTCGCCAACAGGCGCGTGGGTCGCTCGCGCAGGCTGACCCTCGCCTTGCTGCTCATGTTCGTGTTCTCGGGCACCCTCGTGATGGGGGCCATGAACCTGTGGAGCGTCCTGCGCAAGGCGGACTCCTTCTACTTCCGGCACGCCTTCGTCATCTCGTTCGCGCTCGTCGCCGTGGCGCGCGAGGCGGCCGACGGGGTCTGCCCGTTGGCGGATCGCGAGCGCAGGGTGCTCGTCGCCGGCTCCGCCGCCGGGGCGGCGCTGCTCGTGGGCCTCTCCACCTGGTGCCTCGTCGCAGGCGGCTCGGCTCCGGAGGGGACGCTGCGCAACGCCTGCGTAGGGGTGGGCGCCCTGCTCGTGGAGCCGGCGGTCCTTGAGGCGGCCCTCGAGCTCGCCCACCGGCCCGCGCACGGCGGCTGCCCGACATACTGGCCGGCCGTCGCGGCCTCAGTGCTCGTTGTCGTCCTGGCGTGCGCAGAGTGTGGCTTCGACGCCCGGTGCGCCTTCTCCCGCTGCAAGACCACCTCGGGTTTCTACCGCGGTTACCTCACGGTCCTGCGCGGGGTCTACGACGAGGTCTACGCGGACGCCGGCGTGGCCACAGGAGAGGAGGCGTCGCTCATGGTGGGGCAGGCGTCCGTCGGCTACATGGGCCTCCGCAGGTACAATGGCGCCACTACCGCGGAGGGCTTCACGATCCCCTCGCAGGGGATGAGCGAGTACTCCTCGACGGTCACGGAGGACGCGGTGACGCTCATGCAGGCGCTTGGCTACTCCAGGTCCAGGCGGAGCTACTTCGGCTACTTCTACAACTGCCCCATGGAGCTGACCGACTCTCTGATCGGCGTGGACTACGTCATCGACGAGGGCGAGGTCCCGGGTGCGACGGACGTGGCCTCCGAGGGGATAGTCGGCCACACCGTCCATCGCTACGAGCACGGCGTGACGTTCGCCCACGGGCTCGCCCCCGAGGCGAGCGGCTCCGTCTCGTGGTCCGAGGACGCCATCGCCAACCAGGTCGCGATGTTCGCCGACGCCACCGGCTCCTCGGAGGCGCCCTACGTGGAGGACCGCGTGCGCCTCGCGGACTCTGACGCGCCGGGCACGCTCCGCCGCACCTTCACGGTCGAGGTGCTGGCGACGGGCACGCCCTACGTCTACCTTCCCCTGCAGACCGAGATTTCGAGCAGGGACAAGTGCGTGAGCGGAAGGGTCCTGGTCAACGGGACGTGCGTGCAGTGCTTCGGCGGCGCGTTCGACAACAACGTAATCTGCCTCGGGACGCATCGGGCAGGAGAGGTCCTCACCGTGGAGCTCGACTACGACTCGTCGACCCTGGACTCGAGCGTCGAGGGCCTGCGCGAGCTGCAGCTCGGCGAGGACGTCTCCAGGCTGCTGCGCGTCGTGACGCTCGACGAGGGCGTCCTCTCCCGAGGCCTGAATGGCCTCGACAACGGCCAGCGGTCCCTCGATGTGCACGACGGGAGCGTGAGGGTGGACTTCGACGCTGCAAGGGACGAGGCGGTGTTCCTCCGGGTGCCCTACGAGAAGGGTTGGGGCGCCGAGGTGGACGGCGAGCCCGTCGAGCTCAGACGACTCTACGGCGCCTTCTGTGGCGTGGACGTCACTCGCGGCGAGCACGTCATCACCTTGACCTACGAGACGCCCGGCCTCAAGGCGGGCGCGGCCACGAGCGCAGGCGCCATCGCCTGCTTCCTCGCCTGGCGCGCCTTGGCCCAGAGGAGGTCGCGGCTGCGCCAGGAGGGCCGCGAGGAGGCGTAGATACGCCCGGGACAGTGGAAAGCGGAGCCCCTGCTAGATGGGGAGAGACTTCTGCGAAGACATTGTGAAGCGCGCGGCGCGCGTGTAATATGGAACGGCTGCGTAACTAGGACAGTCATGTCTCGGCTGCGCGCGACTACAAGATGTGGTCCGCTGGGGAAGGCGCGAGGGCGCCCTTGGGTCCCATGACCACCGAGGGTAAGGAACGAGTATGGTCAGCACGATTCTTGGCCGCAAGATCGGGATGACTCAGGTGTGGGACGAAGACGACAACGTCGTTCCCGTCACCGTCATCCAGGCAGGCCCCTGCACGGTGTCGCAGGTGAAGACCAAGGCGACCGACGGCTACGACGCCGTCCAGATCGGCTTTGGCGACATCAAGGCGAAGCGCGTCAACAAGCCCATGGCCGGGCACTTCAACAAGGCCGGCGTCGAGCCGATGCGCTACCTCCGCGAGGTCCGCGTCGAGAACGGCGAGGACTTCAAGTGCGGCGACAAGGTCACCGTCTCCGACTTCGCCGACGTCAAGAGCGTCGACGTCATCGGCGTATCCAAGGGCAAGGGCTTCCAGGGCACCATCAAGCGCTGGAACTTCTCCCGCGGCCCCATGGCCCACGGCTCCCGCAACCAGCGCGAGCCGGGTTCCATCGGCCAGTGCGCCTACCCGGCGCGAGTCCGCAAGGGCCTGCACATGGCCGGTCACATGGGCGACGCCCGCGTCACCGTCAAGAACCTCAAGCTCGTCAGCATCGATGCTGAGCAGAACCTCATGCTCGTCAAGGGCGCTGTCCCCGGCGGCAAGAACGCTCTCGTCCAGGTCCGCATGGCCTAAAGCCACACGCAAACCTTTAGGCTAACAAGGAGGACACATGTCCAAGGTAGAAGTAAAGAACGTTGAGGGGGGCAAGGCCGCCGAGGTCGAGCTCGCCGACGGCGTCTTCGGCATCGAGCCGAACATCCCCGTGATGCACCAGGTTGTCGTGGCCTACGAGTCCAGCCTGCGCCAGGGCACCCACTCGACCAAGAACCGCTCCGCCGTCTCCGGCGGCGGCGTCAAGCCGTTCCGCCAGAAGGGTACCGGCCGCGCCCGTCAGGGCACCATCCGCGCGCCGCAGTTCACCGGCGGCGGCGTCGTCTTCGGGCCCACGCCCCACGGCCACGAGAAGCGTGCCAACAACAAGGAGAAGAAGCTCGCCATGCGCTCCGCGCTCTCCGGCAAGCTGGCCGACTCCGAGCTCGTCCTGCTCGACTCCCTCACCTTCGAGGAGCCCAGCACCAAGAAGGCCGTCTCCGTCCTCAAGGCGCTCGGCCTGGAGGGCAAGCGCGTCACCATCGTCGTCCCCGACGACGACGTGGAGACCTACCTCTCCTTCCGCAACATCCCCGGTGCCGAGGTCTTCGGCGTCACCGAGGTCAACACCCGCATCCTTGTCGACAACAAGGCCCTGGTCATGACGGTCGACATTGCCAAGCAGCTCGAGGAGGTGCTCGCATAATGAACTCCGTCTACAACGTGATCATCCGCCCGGTCGTCTCCGAGCGCTCCTATGACCTCATGGAGCAGGGCAAGTACACCTTCGAGGTTGCCCGCACTGCACCCAAGGAGGAGATTCGTGACGCCGTGGAGAAGATCTTCGGCGTACACGTGGTCAAGGTCAACACGGTCAACGTCAAGCCCAAGAACAAGCGCGTGCGCATGCAGCAGGGCAAGACCCGCCAGTGGAAGAAGGCCATCGTCACCCTCAAGGAGGGCGAGTCGATCGAGATCTTCGCCAACGACCAGCAGGCCGCTGAGTAGGTAATCTCCCGTCCCCTCGCGAGAGGGGGCGGGTCTCTTGCCGCGCAAGGTATGGATACGCGCGGCTCCGTGGTAATCCGGTGTCGACCCACCGATTCCCTGAGCGGGTCGGCCAACGGACAAGAAGGGAAAAGAGTCAATGGCAGTCAAGCACCTCAAGCCGACCAGCGCCGGTAGGCGTTGGCAGACGGTCTCCGACTTCGAGGAGATCACGGCCACCAAGCCCGAGAAGTCTCTTCTCGAGCCGCTCCGCAAGAAGGGCGGCCGCAACAACAACGGTCGCATCACCACCCGTCACCAGGGCGGCGGCCACAAGCGCATGTACCGCGTCATCGACTTCAAGCGCCGCAAGGACGACGTGCCGGCCAAGGTCGCGACGATCGAGTACGACCCGAACCGCTCCGCCCGCATCGCGCTGCTCCACTACGTCGACGGCGCCAAGGCCTACATCCTGGCCCCGCAGGGCCTGCACGTGGGCGACATGGTCGTCTCCGGCACCTCCGGCGTCGACATCAAGCCCGGCAACTGCATGCCGCTCTCCGAGATCCCTGTCGGCACGCTCGTCCACGCCGTCGAGTTCCAGCCCGGCAAGGGCGCCGCGATGGCCCGCTCGGCCGGCACCTCCGTGCAGCTCATGGGCAAGGACGGCAACTACGCCATCCTGCGCATGCCCTCCTCCGAGCTGCGCCGCGTGCTGCTCACCTGCCGCGCCACCGTCGGCGTCGTCGGCAACGCCGACCACGGCAACATCGTCGTAGGCAAGGCCGGCCGCAAGCGCTGGGCAGGCGTCCGCCCGACGGTCCGTGGTACGGTCATGAACCCCGTCGACCACCCGCACGGCGGCGGCGAGGGCAAGAACCACACGTCCGGCCGTCCCTCCGTCACCCCGTGGGGCAAGCCGACGAAGGGCTACAAGACGCGCGATCCCAAGAAGGCCTCCAACCGCCTCATCATCCGTCGCCGTAAGTCCAAGTAGCCCAACACGAGTAGTAGGAGTAGGAAAGAATGAGCAGAAGCCTCAAGAAGGGCCCGTTCGTAGAGACTCGTCTCCTCGCGCGTGTCACTGCCATGAACGAGTCCGGCAACAAGCAGGTCATCAAGACCTGGTCGCGTTCGTCCACCATCTTCCCCGAGATGGTCGGCCACACCATCGCCGTTCACGACGGCCGCAAGCACGTGCCCGTCTACATCACCGAGTCCATGGTCGGTCACAAGCTGGGCGAGTTCGCCCCCACGCGCACGTTCCGTGGCCACAAGGCCAATTAGGGGGTTAGGGAGTAAATGGCTAACAACACCGAAACCGGCGCCGTCGAGGTGAGGGCCGTCGCGAAGTTCGTCCGCGTCGCCCCGCGCAAGGCCCGCCTGGTCGTCGATCAGATTCGCAACAAGTCCTGCGACAAGGCCCTCGAGATCCTGCAGTTCTCCGAGGTCGCCGCTGCCGAGCCCGTGGCCAAGTGCCTGCGCTCCGCGATGGCCAACGCCGAGAACAACAACGGCCTGCGTCGCGACACGCTCTACGTGAAGGCCGCCTACGTCGACGAGGGCCCCACGCTCAAGCGCTTCCGCCCGCGCGCCAAGGGCTCCGCGTCGCGCATCAACAAGCGCACGAGCCACATCACCGTCGTCGTCGCTCCTGGAAAGGAGGCGTAGGGAAAGCATGGGACAGAAGGTTCAGCCTACCGGCTTCCGCCTCGGCATCACCGAGGAGTGGCGTTCCCGTTGGTACGCCGATAAGAAGAACTACGCCGAGACCCTCGGCAACGACCTCGCCATCCGCGAGTTCCTGCAGAAGCGCCTCGCGCGTGCCGCGCTCTCCCGCGTCGACATCGAGCGCGCCGGCGACAAGGTGAAGGTCACCATCTACACCGCGCGCCCGGGCATCGTCATCGGCAAGAAGGGCGCCGAGATCGACGCCCTGCGCTCCGAGCTCGAGAAGGTCGCGAAGGTCAACAAGGGCGAGGTCAACGTCGACGTCATCGAGGTCAAGCGCCCCGAGCTCGACGCCTCCCTCGTCGCCCAGTCGATGGCCGAGCAGCTCGAGGGCCGCGTCGCCTTCCGCCGCGCCATGCGCAAGGCCGTCCAGAGCGCCCGCAAGGCCGGCGCCAAGGGCATCCGCATCCAGTGCTCCGGCCGTCTGAACGGCGCCGAGATGGGTCGCCGCGAGTGGTACCGCGAGGGCCGCGTGCCCCTGCATACCCTGCGCGCCCGCATCGGCTTCGGCGAGGCCACCGCTCGCACGAGCATGGGTGCCGTCGGAATCAAGGTTTGGATCTACCTCGGCGAGAAGCTGCCCGGCCAGGCCGCTCCCAAGCCCGAGCTCGAGGGCTCTTCGCGTCCTCGCCGTGGTCGCAATGAGAGGAGGGCCCGCTAATGCTAGCTCCTAAGCGAGTGCTCCACCGCAAGGTGCAGCGCGGTTCCATGAAGGGTCACGCCAAGGGCAACACCGAGCTCCACTTCGGTCAGTGGGGCCTGCGCGCCGAGGAGGCCCACTGGATCACCAACCGCCAGATCGAGGCCGCTCGTATCGCCATCACGCGTGAGATGAAGCGTGGCGGCAAGATCTGGATCACGATCTTCCCCGACAAGCCCATCACCAAGAAGCCGGCGGAGACCCGCATGGGCTCCGGCAAGGGCAACCCGGAGGACTGGGTGGCCGTCGTCAAGCCGGGCCGCATCATGTTCGAGATCGCTGACATCGATGAGGCTACCGCCAAGGAAGCCCTCCGTCTCGCGCAGCACAAGCTCCCGATCAAGACCAAGATCGTCAGCCGCGCCGACCAGGCTGGGGAGGAATAGTCAAAGATGAAGTACAAGGATATCCGTGAGCTCTCCGATGAGGAGCTCGCCAAGAAGCTCGAGGATGGCCGCGCAGAGCTCTTCAACCTGCGCTTCCAGATGGCCACCAGCCAGCTGGACAACACCTCGCGCGTGAAGCTCGTCAAGCGCGACATCGCCCGCGTCCTCACCGAGATCCGCGCGCGCGAGATCGCCCAGAGCAAGTCCGCCGAGTAAGTAGGAGAGAGCAATGGCTGAAACCGATAACAGGAACGCACGCAAGGTCCGCACCGGCGTCGTCATCTCTCGCTCCGGCGACAAGACGGTCACCGTGCAGATCACCTACCGCAAGCACCACCCCAGGTACGGCAAGATGATGACCCTGCACAAGAAGCTCCATTGCCACGACGAGAAGAACGAGTGCGGCCTCGGCGACACCGTTCGCGTCATGGAGACCCGTCCCCTCTCCAAGACCAAGTGCTGGAGAGTCGTGGAGATCGTGGAGCGCGCAAAGTAGTAGAAAACACCCGCTCCCGAGAGAGCACCTCTTCAAGGTGCGACTCTTCCAGGGATTAGGTTCGGAGGATTCGCAATGATTCAGATGGAGACCATGCTCAACGTCGCTGACAACAGCGGCGCGAAGCGTGTGAAGTGCATCAAGGTCCTTGGTGGCTCCAAGCGCCGCTATGCCGGTCTCGGCGACGTGGTCATGTGCGCCGTGCAGGAGGCGACCCCCGGTGGCTCCGTGAAGAAGGGTGACGTCGTCCGCTGCGTCGTCGTTCGCACCGTCAAGGAGACCCGCCGCAAGGACGGCAGCTACATCCGCTTCGATCAGAACGCCTGCGTCCTGGTCGACAAGGAGGGCGAGCCCAAGGGCACCCGTATCTTCGGGCCCGTGGCACGCGAGCTGCGCGACCGCAGGTACATGAAGATCGTCTCGCTCGCACCCGAGACGCTGTAAGGAGGCGTGGACGAATGCCTAAGATGAGTGTCAAGAAGGGCGACAAGGTCCAGGTCATCTCCGGCAAGGACAAGGGCAAGCAGGGCACCGTCCTGCGCGCCCTGCCCCAGGAGGGCAAGGTCGTCGTCGAGGGCGTGGCCATCGTCAAGAAGGCCCAGCGCCCGACCCAGCAGAACCAGCAGGGCGGCATCGTCCAGAAGGAGGCGGCGATCGACGTTTCCAACGTCATGCTCGTCTGCCCCTCCTGCGGCAAGCCGACCCGCGTCGGCCACGAGCACGATGACAACGGTGACCCCGTTCGCGTCTGCAAGAAGTGCGGTGCCAGGTTCTAGCAGCCAGTACAGCCAAAGGAAGGGCCTCTCCTCTCGGGGGGAGGCCCTTTTTGTATAGCGAGGAGACCTGCGAGCCAGACCCTAAACGTGGGGATATTGCGAAGAGCACCTTGTCAAGACGGGCGACTGGCGCCCGGGCGCCGGAAACAGTATGATTTGAACTTGCGTCACTAGGCGGGATTAGTCTGTCGCGTGACGTCGTAATGGCTCCTGGGGCGCCAACCCAGGGGGCGCGAGGTGATCCCCGCGCATAAGTCCACCATGATCGAAGGAGTGAACATGGCAGAGGAGAAGTACGTCCCGCGTCTGAAGACCAAGTACTACGACGAGGTCCGCGACCAGCTCCAGAAGAAGTACAACTACGCCAACGTGATGATGATCCCGAAGATCGAGAAGATCGTCGTCAACATGGGCGTCGGCGAGGCCGCCACGGACAGCAAGGCCATCGAGGGCGCCGTCGCCGACCTGCGCGCCATCACCGGCCAGCAGCCGCTCGTCACCCACGCCCGCAAGTCCATCGCGACCTTCCACCTGCGCCAGGGACAGGCCATCGGCGCCAAGGTCACCCTCCGCGGCGACCGCATGTGGGAGTTCCTCGATCGTCTGATCGCCATCGCCATCCCGCGCATCCGCGACTTCCGCGGCCTGTCCGCCAAGAGCTTTGACGGCCGTGGCAACTACTCCATGGGCGTTACCGAGCAGCTTATCTTCCCGGAGATCGACTTCGACAAGATCGACCACACGCGCGGCATGGACATCACCATCGTTACCACCGCTCCCACGGACGAGGAGGGAAGGGCGCTTCTCGAGGCCTTCCACTTCCCGTTCAAGCAGGAGTAGAGGTAGGAGTTAGTAAGGTTGCCCCGGCAGGAGGTCGGGGCCTCTTCCTGAAGGAGGATTTGTGGCTAAGACTTCGATGATCGTCAAGGCGAACCGCGAGCCGAAGTTCTCGACGCGCAAGCAGAACCGCTGCCAGCGTTGTGGGCGTCCCCACTCCGTCTATCGCAAGTTCGGCCTGTGCCGCGTCTGCTTCCGCGAGCTGGCGAGCAAGGGCGAGCTTCCTGGCGTCCGCAAGGCGAGCTGGTAGGACCCAGGGGCCCTCGCGAGGAGGCGTACGTCCCATGGGGGCGCACGAACCGTTCGCGCAGTTTCATCACTAACTAAGGAGAAGGATCTATGAAGGTTACCGATCCCATTGCAGACATGCTGACGCGTATCCGCAACGGCAACACCGCGAAGAAGGACCAGGTCTCCATGCCGTCCAGCAAGGTCCTCGTGGAGGTCGCGCGGATCATCACGGAGGAGGGGTACCTCGAGGGCTACAGCGTCGAGGACACCGAGCCCCAGAAGACCCTCCACATCACGCTGAAGTATGGTCCCAAGCACACCAAGGTCATCCGCGGCATCAAGCGCGTCTCCAAGCCCGGCCTTCGCATCTATTCCAAGGCTGAGGACCTGCCGCGCGTTCTCGGCGGCCTCGGCACCGCCGTCATCTCTACCTCCAAGGGCATGATGTGCGACCGCGACGCCCGCAAGCTCGGCATCGGCGGCGAGGTCATCTGCTACGTCTGGTAAGTCCGGTAGGGAAAGATAGGAGGAGACACATGTCTCGTATTGGCAAGCAGCCTGTCACCGTCCCCGCCGGGGTCGACGTGACTATCGACGGCACCACCGTCACCGTCAAGGGTGGGAAGGGCGAGCTCAAGCGCACCTTCTCCGACCTCATCGAGCTCCAGCGCGAGGGCGACGAGATCCTGGTCGTCATCCCGCGCGCCGAGGGCTGCGAGGATATGACGGACGAGCAGTACAAGCGCACTAAGGCCTACAAGGCCTCCAACGCCCAGCAGGGCACCACGCGCACCGTGCTCCACAACATGGTGACCGGCGTGGACAAGGGCTTCGAGAAAAAGCTCGAGCTCACCGGCGTCGGCTACCGCGCCGCCCTCAAGGGCAAGGATCTCGACCTCTCGCTCGGCTACTCGCACGAGGTCATCTACAAGGCTCCCGAGAACATCAGCTTCGTGGTGCCCGACAACACCCACATCACCGTGCAGGGCATCTCCAAGGAGCAGGTCGGCCAGGTTGCCGCCGAGATCCGGGCTAAGCGTCCGCCCGAGCCGTACAAGGGCAAGGGCATCCACTACGAGGGCGAGCACATCCGCAGGAAGCTCGGCAAGGCCGCCAAGTAGCCTAAGGGCCAAGCAAGACCATCACCCCGTCAGGTGGTGGCACACGTAAGGAGAAGGAATGAACAAGAACCAGGCTAAGCTGGCGGGCCAGAAGCGCCGTGCGCGTCGCGTCCGTGCCAAGATGCACGGCACCGAGCAGCGCCCGCGCCTCACCGTTCACCGCACCAACGCAAACATCTACGCCCAGGTGATCAACGACGACACGCACGAGACCATCTGCTCCGCCTCCACCCTGAGCCCCGAGTTCCGCGAGACCGGCAAGCTCGGCTCCAACAAGGAGGCCGCGGAGTTCGTCGGCAAGCTCGTCGCCGAGCGTGCTCAGGAGAAGGGCGTCACCGAGGTCGTCTTCGACCGCTCTGGCTTCCTGTACCACGGCCGCATCCAGGCTCTCGCAGACGGTGCCCGTAACGCGGGCCTGAAGTTCTAGGAGGAATCACATGCCACGTGATCGTAAGCGCCAGGAGGACTCCGATCTTCAGGAGCGCGTCGTCTACATCCACCGCGTCTCCAAGACGGTCAAGGGTGGCCGCCGCATGTCGCTGCTCGCCCTCGTGGCCGTCGGCGACGGCAAGGGCAACGTGGGCATCGGCATGGGCAAGTCCGCCGAGGTGCCCCTGGCCATCCAGAAGGCCGTCGACGACGCCAAGAAGAACATGTTCAAGGTGCCCGTCACCGAGTCCGGCACCATCCCCCACAAGGTCGAGGGGCACTACGGTGCTGGCCGTGTCATGATCAGGCCCGCCATCGAGGGTACCGGCGTCATCGCCGGCGGCCCCGTCCGCCCGCTCTTCGAGCTGGCCGGCATCAAGAACGTCATCTCGAAGTCCCTCGGCACCGACAACGCCCTGAACATCATCAAGGCTGCCGCCGAGGGCCTGAAGGAGCTCTCCAGCCCCGAGGAGACCGCCGAGCGCCGCGGCATGACCGTGGGCCAGATGTTCGGCAGCAAGAAGGAGGACTAATCCATGGCAGACGAGAAGACGCTCACCGTCAAGCTGGTGCGCAGCGCTGTCACCCAGGTCAAGAAGGACCAGACCAGGACCTGCTTCGCCATGGGTCTCCGCAAGATCGGCGACACTTCGGTGCTGCCCGACAATCCGAGCGTTCGTGGAATGATCTTCAAGGTCAAGCACCTTGTCGAGGTCACGGAAAACTAAGGAGTCACCCAAATGCAGCTCAATGATCTTCGTCCCGCGGAGGGCTCCAGGAAGTCTCGCAAGCGCGTCGGTCGCGGCAACGGCTCCGGCTATGGCACGACCGCGGGCCGCGGCTCCAAGGGCCAGCTCTCCCGCTCCGGCGGCGGCAAGGGTGCGGGCTTCGAGGGCGGCCAGACGCCGCTCGCGATGCGCCTCCCCAAGCTCCCCGGCTTCAAGAACCACAATCGCGTCGAGTACGCTCCCGTCAACGTCTCGCGCCTCGAGCTCCTCTACAATGGTGGCGAGACCGTGGACGCCGAGTCCCTTCTCGCTAAGGGCGTCATCAAGCACGACTACGTCCCCGTCAAGGTCCTCGGTGACGGCGAGATCACCAAGAAGCTGACCGTCAAGGTCGACAAGGTGTCCGCCTCTGCCAAGGCCAAGATCGAGGCCGCCGGAGGGAAGGTAGAGCCCGCGTGCTAAAGGCAATCACCAACGCATTCCGCGCCAAGGAGCTTCGGGAGAAGATCGTTCTCACCATCGCCATCCTGCTGATCTACCGCTTCGGTGCCTACCTGCCCGTGCCCGGGATTCCGGTCACCGGCATGCTGAGCGCATACAATCAGGCGGCGAGCGGCAGCGGTGCGATCGCGGTGCTCAACCTCTTCTCGGGTGGCGCCCTGTCGCGCATGTCGGTGTTTGCCCTGGGCATCATGCCCTACATCACCGCCCAGATCATCCTGCAGATGCTCCAGGCGGTGATACCCTCGCTCTCCGAGCTCGCGCAGGAGGGAGAGGCCGGCCAGCGTAAGATCACGCAGTACACGCGCTACCTCACGGTTGCGCTCGCGCTGCTCAACGCGGTCGGCTACCTCTTCCTCTTCAAGAGCAGCCAGTACGGGCTGGACTTCTCCCAGATCGGGTTCCCCGAGGCCGTCGAGGACGTCATCATCGTGGGGACGCTCCTGACGGGCGCGATCATCATCATGTGGCTCGGCGAGGTCATCACCCAGCGCGGCATCGGCAACGGCATGTCACTGATCATCTTCGCGAACATCATGGCCGGCCTTCCGACGGCGCTCATCGGCTCCGTGCAGAACTCAGCCAACGGACCGATCCTCACGATTGTGACGCTGCTGGTGATTCTGGTGGCCATCCCGCTCATCGTCTACGTGGAGCGCGGCCAGCGCAGGATTCCGGTGCAGTACGCCAAGCGCGTGGTCGGCCGCAGGATCATGGGGGGGCAGTCCACGTACCTCCCGATCAAGGTGAACACGGCTGGAGTCGTGCCGATCATCTTCGCGTCGGCCATACTGTACCTCCCCGCGCAGATCGCGGTCTTCTTCCCCAACGTTCACTGGATGCAGGCCTTCGCGAATGCGATCTCGACCGGCTGGATCAACTGGATCCTCTCGGTCCTGCTGATCGTCTTCTTCGCGTACTTCTACACCTCCATGGTGTTCAACCCGGAGCAGACCGCGGACCAGCTTCGCAAGTCCGGCGGCTTCATCCCGGGCGTGAGACCCGGTCAGGCGACTGCGGACTACATCAAGAACGTGATAAGCCACATCACGCTCCCAGGCGCCGTCTTCATGGCCATCGTCGCGGTGGTTCCGTCGATCGTCTTCGCGTTCACGTCGAACTCGCTGATCCAGGCGTTCGGCGGCACGTCGATCCTGATCATGGTCGGAGTCGCGCTCGACACGCTCGCTTCGCTCGAGAGCCAGCTCAAGATGCATAACTACGAGGGCTTCTTCAAGTAGTCGATCGTAGTCGTCGCTGAAAGACGGATTCAGGAGGGCGGGGGCCTCAGGCTCCCGCCCTCCTTCTCTTGTGGGGCGCCGCGCGGGCGCACGCGGGCGGCCCCAGGGCCCCATCTACCTCCCAGGCGGCCGTCTCGCAACATAAGACGAGTACACTTGATGGACGGCACTTTGCATGATGCGGGACGGAAAGGAAAACACATGAATATCGTTCTTCTCGGCGCCCCTGGCGCTGGCAAGGGGACGCAGGCCCAGATGCTCGTCCGTGACTACGGCGTGGCGCACATCTCGACTGGCGACCTGCTGCGCGCGGCGGTCAAGGCGGGGACAAAGCTCGGAAAGCAGGCCAAGGAGTACATGGACGCCGGCGCCCTCGTGCCGGACAAGCTCGTTATCGACCTGGTCAAGGAGAGGCTCGAGGAGGACGACGCCAAGCGCGGCTTCATCCTCGACGGCTTCCCGCGAAACACCGCTCAGGCCGTGAGCCTCGACTCCGAGCTCTCGAGCGCCGGCATCGAGCTCGACGGGGCGCTTCTGATCGACGTCGCCTCCGACGTGATCGTGAAGAGGCTCTCCTCGCGCAGGACCTGCAGGAGCTGCGGCTACACTGCGCCCGCCGGCACCGAGAAGTGCCCGCGCTGCGGCGGCGAGATGTACCAGCGCGACGATGACAAGCCGGAGACGATCCAGCATCGCCTCGACACCTACCAGAGCCAGACGGCGCCGCTCATCGAGTACTACGGTGGGCAAGACAAGCTCCTGAAGGTCGACGGAGACCGCCCGGTCGACGAGGTCTACGCCGACGTCAAGAGGGAGCTCCACCTTTCATGATCCACATCAAGACGGCAGAGGAGATGGAGGGGTACCGCGCCTCGGCCGGAACCCTCTCGAAGTCTGCGCTGAGGCGCGCCGGCTCGATGTGTCGGCCGGGCGTAAGCACGCAGGAGATCGACCGCGTGGTGGAGAGCTTCATCAGGCTCCACGGGGCCACCCCTGGGTTCAAGGGCTTCGGCGGGTTCCCGGCGAGCGTCTGCGCCTCTGTGAACGAGCAGGTCGTACACGGCATCCCCTCGCCGGACACCATCCTCAAGAGCGGAGACATCGTCTCCATAGACACCGGTGCCAACAAGGGCGGCTGGGCGGGCGACAACGCCTGGACCTTCCTCGTGGGAGAGGTCTCCGACGAGATCCGTGCGCTCTGCGAGGTCACGCGGGACTGCCTCAAGGCTGGCATAGAGCAGGCCGTGCCCGGCAACCACGTCGGTGACATAGGCTTCGCCGTGCAGACGCTGGCCGAGCGCAACGGATATGGGGTCGTCCGCGATTACGTGGGCCACGGCGTCGGCCACAGGATGCAGGAGGACCCCGCCGTCCCCAACTATGGAAAGCGGGGGAGGGGAGTGAGGCTGCAGGCCGGGATGGTCATCGCGATCGAGCCGATGATCACGCTCGGGACGTACCAAACGCGCGTCCTGAGCAACGGCTGGACCGTGCAGACGGCCGACGGCCTGCCCGCGGCCCACTACGAGAACACCATCGGCATCACCAAGGACGGCCCCGTCGTTCTCACGGCGGATGACGGTGGGGCTTGGTGCGCCATGGAAGGCGGTCAGGAGTAGGCGTTAGGCCAGCTCCAAGAGGAAGTCCACGTTGTGTTGAAACGATGCAACGTGGACTTCATCCTGTCGTTTATGTAGGATATACAGTTGCTGTCAATAGGTAGGAAAGGTGTCCAGCGTGAGCAAACAGGACGCAATTGAGCTTGAGGGCAAGGTCGTAGAGCCCCTCCCCAATGCCATGTTCAACGTCGAGCTCGAGAACGGCAAGGTCATCATGTGCACCATCTCGGGCAAGATCCGGATGAACTACATCAGGATCCTGCCGGGCGACAAGGTCGTCGTCGAGATGTCGCCCTACGACCTCACCAAGGGCCGGATCACCTATCGCTACAAGTAGTGCCGGAATCATACTTGGAAACAACGCGAGCGGCTGCGCGAGTATATAGATCGTATAAGCACTGTAGGAAGGAAGAACGATGAAGGTACGTCCTTCTGTCAAGAAGATGTGCGACAAGTGCAAGATCATCCGTCGCCACGGCAAGGTTTACGTCATCTGCGAAAACCCGCGCCACAAGCAGCGTCAGGGTTAAGAGAGGAGCTCGAAGTTGGCACGTATCAATGGCGTCGACCTCCCGAACGACAAGCGTACTGAGGTTGGCCTTACTTACCTTTATGGCATCGGACCCGCCAGGGCCAAGAAGATCTGCGCCGGCACCGGCGTCGACCCTGCCACCCGCGTCAAGGACCTCACCGAGGAGGAGGTCACGAAGATTCGTGACTTCATCGACGCGAACTACACCACCGAGGGCGACCTTCGCCGCGAGGTGCGTCAGAACACCGCCCGCCTGATGGAGATCGGCTGCTACCGCGGCCTTCGTCACCGCAAGGGCCTCCCTGTCCACGGCCAGCGCACCCACACCAACGCTCGCACCCGCAAGGGCAAGAAGCGTCAGATCGGTGCAAAGAAGAAGGCGTAAGGGAGTAGAGCATGCCTCAGAAGAAGAACCAGCGCACCCAGCACGTGCGCCGCGCAGAGCGCAAGAACATCGCCGTGGGCCAGGCTCACATCAAGAGCACGTTCAACAACACGATCATCTCCATCACCGACCCGCAGGGTAACGTCATCGCCTGGCAGTCCGGCGGCACCGTGGGCTTCAAGGGCTCCCGCAAGTCCACGCCGTTCGCGGCCCAGGTGGCCGCCGAGGCGTGCGCCAAGGCTGCCATGGAGCACGGCCTCCACAAGGTCCAGGTCTTCGTCAAGGGCCCCGGCTCCGGCCGCGAGACCGCAATCCGCTCCCTCCAGGCCGCCGGCCTCGAGGTTTCCGGCATCCAGGACAAGACCCCGATTGCGCACAACGGCTGCCGCCCGATGAAGCGCCGTCGCGTGTAGTAAGGAAGGACAGAAGCAATGGCAGTAGATAGGACCCCTGTCCTCAAGAGGTGCCGCCAGCTCGGCATCGACCCCGTGGTTATGGGCATCAACAAGGAATCCAAGCGCCAGCCCAAGCGCCGTCGCCGCCAGGAGAGCGAGTACGGCCTGCAGCTGCGCGAGAAGCAGAAGGCCAAGTTCATCTACGGCGTGCTGGAGAAGCAGTTCCGCGCGTACTACGACAAGGCGCTCCGCGTCGAGGGCATCACGGGCGACAACCTGATGACCATCCTCGAGTCCCGCCTCGACAACGTGGTCTTCCGCCTCGGCTTCGCCCGCACCCGCAAGGAGGCTCGCCAGACCGTCCGCCACGGCCACATCACCGTCAACGGCCGTCGCGTGGACATCCCCTCCTATCAGGTGAAGGCCGGCGACGTCGTCGCCGTGGCCCCCAAGTTCAAGGACCTCCTCCCCATCAAGGAGGCGCTGATCGCCACCGAGCACATGGCTGTCCCCTCCTGGCTCGAGGTTGACCTCGAGAAGCTTCAGGGCACCGTCCTGCAGCTCCCGACGCGCGACCAGATCGACCTGGACATCGACGCGCAGCTCATCGTCAACCTGTACTCCAAGTAGCAGATACCTGGTTGGAGGTATACATGTCCGAATTCATCCGACCTGAGGTGTCGGTGGAAGAGATCAGCGACAACCTGGCGCGCGTCACTGCCGAGCCCCTCGAGCGCGGCTATGGCGACACGCTGGGTAACTCGCTGCGACGCGTGTTGCTCTCCTCCCTCGAGGGTGCTGCCGTCCAGGCCATCCAGATTGACGGCGTTCAGCATGAGTTCACCACCGTCCCTGGCGTCTACGAGGACGTCACCGACATTGTTCTCAACGTGAAGGGGCTCGTCTTCCGTGACATGGGCACGGGCGACGAGGCCGTCGCGACCATCAACATCGACGGGCCTGCGAAGGTCACCGGCGGGGACTTCGTCGTCCCGGCGGAGTTCGAGCTCGTGAACCCCGAGCACCTCGTCTGCACGCTCGGCGAGGGGGCCCACCTCACCATGCAGATGCGCATCGGGACCGGTCGCGGCTACGTCTCCGGCGACAGGAACGAGCGCGAGGGGGACCCCATCGGCCTCATCGACGTCGACTCGCTCTACTCGCCGGTCGTCAGGTGCGCCAAGGTCGTCGAGCCCTGCCGCGTTGGGCAGCACACCGACTACGACCGTCTCGTCCTCGAGGTGGAGACCAACGGCTCCATCTCCCCGCGTGACGCCGTGGTCGAGGCAGCCAACATCATCAACCAGCACATGACCGCGTTCATGGGCCTGGCTGACGAGGACGAGCCGGTCGAGGACGCCTCGATCTTCGCCACGGGCACCGAGGAGGACAACACCGAGCTTGACAAGCAGATCGAGGACCTGGACCTCTCCGTCCGCTCCTATAACTGCCTCAAGCGCGCCGGCATCCACTCCGTGCGCCAGCTCGTCGAGTTCTCTGAGAACGACCTTCTGAACATTCGTAACTTTGGCGTCAAGTCCATCGAGGAAGTCAAGGACAAGCTCGAGGCCATGGGCCTTGGCCTCAAGGCCTAGGACACGCCGTTAGATTTTGTTAGGAGCAACTAGACCATGAGGCACAACAAGAAGAGGGGCATGAAGCTCGGCACCGATGCCAGCCATACCAAGGCAATGAAGAAGAGCCTCGTCGCTGCCCTGCTCGCCAACGACCGCATCAAGACCCTCGAGCCGCGCGCCAAGGCCATCCGCGGCGACGTCGACCGCGTCATCACCTGGGCGAAGAAGGGCGACATCGCCTCCCGCCGTCTCGCGATCGCGAAGGTCGGCGACAAGGAGATCGTCCGCGAGGTCTTCGAGAAGGCCGCCCAGGGCATGTGGGCGGACCGCAACGGCGGCTACACCCGCATCATGAAGCTCGGTCCTCGCAAGGGCGACAACGCCGAGGTCGTCATCATCGAGCTCGTGACCGAGGCCGTGGCGCCCAAGAAGACCGCCACCGTCTCCAAGGTCGAGCCGGTCGAGGCTCCCGCTGAGGCTGAGACCGAGGCCGAGCCCGAGGCAGAGGCCACCGAGCCGGCGGCCGAGTAGCGCGCTCCACAAGCACCTTGAGGGGCCCCGAGAGCATCGGGGCCCCTTTTCGTTACTTTGCGATAGGCTCTGAGGGGCAGAGAGGCCGCCTGAGGCCAGAAAGGGGAGTGTCGTGGGCCAGACAGCAGCGAGCAGTACGGAGGACCTCACGAGGCCCCTCGTACACCTGGGGCCGCAGCCAGTGCGACAGGTCCCAACCGTGGGCGGGGCGGCCGCCGCGTCCACCCTCGTGGTCGAGGTCGGCTATCGTGGCGCGGGCTTCTCCGGCTTCGCCGAGCAGCCTGCGGAGAGGACCGTCGCGGGAGAGCTCAGGCGCGCGCTCGAGACGCTCCTGCACCGCCAGGTTGAGATGGAGTGCGCGGGCCGGACGGACGCGGGCGTCTCCGCGCTCGGGCAGTTCGTGTCCGTGCCCCTCGCCGCAGGCGAGCTCGAGGGGCGCGAGGGGCGCAGGATCGCCCGGACCCTCATGGCGCTCACGCCCGACGACGTCTCCGTGCGCGGGGTCCTCACGGCTCGCGCGGGCTTCTCGGCCCGCTTCGACGCGCTCGAGCGTCGCTACCGCTACAGGATCGCGACGGGCAACGCACGGCCCGTACTCGCCTGGGACCACAGCTGGTGGTTCCGCGGGGAGCTCGACGCGGACGCCATGGGCGAGGCAGCGCGGGCGCTGGTGGGCGAGCACGACTTCAGGAGCTTCTGCAAGGCCTCCTCGGCTGCGCTCATGGTGGAGGCCGGTCGCTCGACCTCGCGCTTCCTGAGCTTGGTGGAGGTCTGCCGGGTCGTCGAGGCGGGCGAGCCGCTCGTGTGCGTGGACGTGGCGGGCAACGCCTTCCTGCACAACATGGTCAGGATCATCGTGGGCTCGCTGGTGGAGGTGGGGCGCGGGCACCGCGACGCCCGGTGGCTGGAGGCGGCCCTCGAGGCGCGCGAGAGGGGCGCGGCCGGGCCGACGGCGCCCGCCGCGGGGCTCGTGCTCGAGGGGGTGTCGTACCCGGCGGGAGCGCTCGAGCGGGTGTGGTAGGCCGGGTTTGCGGCGAGAGGGCCCAGGGACCGGGCGCGGCCCGTACCGCCGGATGGGCGTCCTGTGGCCGGCGATTTGTGCTTCGTTTGAATTCGCGCGGGGCGCAGGGCCTTTCGGCATGCGCCTCGGAGGGTGCTGGTAGATTGTTTCTTGTCATTGAGCCGAGCCCATATCGAAACAGGTAGTGAATGCCGCTAGGTGACAAGTGCTATCCCATGGTTTCCGTCGTCATCCCTGCGTACAACGTCGAGGGGTACGTGCGCAGGGCCATCGAGTCGCTCCAACGCCAGACGCTCACGGACTTCGAGCTTCTCGTGGTCGACGACGGGTCCACGGACCGCACGGGCGATGTCATCCGTCAGTGCACCCGGCACGACCTGCGCATCGTTGGCTTCCATACGGACAACGGCGGGGCCCCTGCGGCGCGCAACCTCGCGCTTGCGCACGCGCGCGGCAAGTACGTCTACTTCATGGACGCAGATGACTGGGCGGAGGAGACCATGCTCGAGGACATGGTCGCCCTCGCCGAGCGCGAGAGCCTGGAGCTCGTCGTCGCCGGATTCTACATCGACACCTACTACGGAGCTGAGGGACAGCACACCTCGGAGGTGAAAAGCCGCCCGTCGGCCGTCTTCGAGACGCAGCAGGAGTTCCGTGCCGCCGCCTGGCAGCTCTTCGACCAGAACCTGCTCTATCCGCCATGGAATAAGCTCTTCCTCCGCGAGCGCATAGAGCGGATCGGCCTCCGCTTCAGGGACACCTTCTGGGACGACTTCCCCTTCGTGCTCGACTACATCCGCGACGTCGAGCGCGTCGGCGTGATCGAGCGCCCCTACTACCATTTCATCCGTCAGCGCAGCGAGTCCGAGACGAGCCGCTGGCGTCCCGACATGTACGAGAAGCGCGAGGAGGAGCACGGCTGGATGCTCGATCTCTACCACCACTGGGGCCTCGACGGCGACCCGGCGAGCATGGAGGTCGTGCAGAGGCGCTACATCGAGCGCCTGGTCGGCTGCATTGAGAACGTCTGCAACCCCGAGTGCACCTACCCGACGGACGAGAAGCTCCGCCTGATCGAGCAGATGATCACCAGCGAGCGCGCCCAGCTCGCCGTCAGGCTCGCGCGACCGCGCACCCTCATGATGCGGACCATGCTGAACCCCATCAAGACCAAGAACGCGCGGCTCGCCTATCACGAGGGCAGGTTCATCTCCTTCGTGAAGGACCACGACGCGCGGATGTTCGCGACCCTCAAGGCCAACCGGTAGGGGCTGGCTGCGCAGGTGGGGCCGGCCGGCGGTGCGGGCCGGGACGGCCGGAGCGGCGACGGGCCTCGCCGTCCGCGCTTTTCGGGTATGTTACGAGCGTGAATTGAATTTCGAAAAGCAACACCGTTGCACCAAGTCATGCAGGGACGGCAGATGAAATTGGAGGCAGGACGGATTCCGCATCCATCCTGCCTCCGTCTCCTCTAGCATCCCTTTTGCTG
>Ga0256406_1000145_pt1 | contig 135549 bp, 101 predicted proteins | sample RumenRJG_03DNA_FD_185986 | JGI IMG/M metagenome (GOLD analysis project Ga0256406, IMG submission 185986) | Bovine rumen microbial communities from Lethbridge, Alberta, Canada - RJG_03 | ecosystem: Host-associated > Mammals > Digestive system > Stomach > Rumen | place: Canada: Alberta... | reverse complement strand
CCGCACCACGGCCGTCGCGCTCCGGTCCAGCCGCTCATACAACTCACACGCCCTGAGCCTCTGCTCCCGCGTATAACTAGCCATGACGCCCTCCAGTCAAAAGTCCAAGAAAACGTCACCACCTCGTAGGCCATCACATCGTTCTCTTTCCCGCAACAATGTGATGGGTCGCGGACATTTTTCGACGATTTTGGGGTCGGAATCGTGGATTTTGGTCCGAAAGCCATCACATTGTTATGAAGCGGGCGCCGCCCGTGCCCGCCCGCGCCGGGCGCGCTTACTTCGTGAAGGCGAGGAAGTGGCGGTCGACGCCGAAGCTCCAGCCGTCGAGCAGCGCGGACGACACGATCAGAGCGCCGAGCATGACGCCGACGAGTCCGAGCAGCATATCGACGATGTCGCACACGCCGGTGCTGAAGATGTACTGCGCGCCCTCCACCATGAGGATCGCCACCGCGGCCCCAAGCGCGGTCTGCCAGATCTTCTTCGTGACGAGCTGCACCATGACGCCGAGCGGCAGGCACAGGACGATCGTCCACATCATGCCGAGCGGGTCGCTGACGAATCGCTCGCCGAAGGTGCCGAGGTTGAAGTTGATGCCGCGCGTGCCCGCATCGGCGCGGAACAGCGTGTGGAACAGCAGCCACAGGTACAGCAGCGCGAGAATCGCGGTGAACACGATTTCGAAACGCTTGGTGAGCAGCTGGAACACGGCGACCCCGACCATCACGCCCGTGACCACGAGAAGCGTGCCGGCGAAAAGCGTCTCGCCGAGCGCTGCGTAGACGCCGCTGAACGTTGCGACAATCGACGCCCACAGCCCCGTCACCGTGTTGATCATGTTCTGGAACAGGAAGATCCACAGGATGCCGCAGGTCGCTGAAATGCTCGCAATCGTCCGCTTCTCCATCGAAGGCCTTTCGTCTCGTGCCCGCCGACGCGCCCGGCGCCGGCCTCTTGTGCCGCCACGCGTCGGCGCGGCAGCTCTATGTCGATGATACTTGCGGTATGCGCCAAGCGCCGCAAGGTCCACGATGCGCCCATCGTGCGGCGGAAGGGTGGGGAAGGAGAGGGAAGGGAATACGATGCGCCCGCCCGCGAATCCAGGTGGGGCGGGGCGCGCGTCGTATGCTTGGAGGCATGGGTTCTCTTGACGATTCGCATATCGTGGCAACCGCCGCAGCCGCAGCTTCGAACGCCGCCGTTTCGAAGGCAACCGCTTCGAACGCCGCCCGCTCGTTCTCCGTCTCCGCGCGCCTGGGCCGCCTGCAGTTCCACAACTCCGGCAAGTTCCGCATCCTGCAGCTGTCGGATATCCAGGACGGCCCCACGGTCAGCTCCGACACCATCAGGCTCATCGCCGCCGCCTGCGACGCGGCGCGCCCCGACCTCGTCGTGCTTACGGGCGACCAGATCGCCGGCTACCATTCCGCCTACCACGCCACCTATCGCAAGCGCCGCTGGAACACGGCGCTCGACAGCATCATCGGCGTGGGCCGCCAGGCCGCGAACTTCCTCGGCGACGCCATGCAGGGCTTTCCGCAGACTCCTCAGATTTCGGAATCGTCGCAACGCCGCCAGGAAGAGCTCGGCGAACGCGCCAGCTCCGCCTCCGACCCCGACGACGCGCAGCGCCTCGCGCACGAACGCGCGCTTGCAGGCACGCGCGACCTCGTGCGCCAGTCCATCCGCCAATTCATGCAGCCGATCGTCGAGCGCGGCATCCCCTTCGCCGTGACCTACGGCAACCACGATTTCCAATGCGGCATCGACAACTGCGAGTTCGACGCGATCTTCCGCGAGCTGCCCGGCTGCCTCAATCCCGAGACGACGGGGGCCGAGCCGCAGCGCGCCATGCATATGCCTGGCAGCGGCATGCCCGGCCAGGTGGCGTACGCGGCCGAGCCGGGCACGTTCGCGCTGCCGGTGAGCGACGTCGACCACACGCGCACGGTGTTCGGCATCGTGCTCCTCGACTCCGGCGATTACGCGCGCGGCGGCGGCTACGGCTCGCCGTCCGCCACGGGGCTCGACTTCCTGCGCGCCGTCCCGCGGCTTATGGGCGGCGCCAAGTCCATCGTGTTCCAGCACATCCCGCTGCCGCAGTTCTACGATTTGCTGCGCGTGGTGCCCTCGACCACGGCCTACGCGGTGCAGGGCTACCGCACGTACGATTCGCAGACGTATCTGCTCGACGAAACCAAGACGCTGCCCGGCAGCTTCCTCGGCGAGGGCATCAGCTGCCCGGACACCGACAGCGGCGAGTTCCAGGTGATGAAGGATTCCGACGGCTACTTCGCGCTGTTCGCCGGCCACGACCACCGCAACGGCTTCGTGGGCGTGGACGACGGCATCATGCTCGGCGCCACGCCGACCTGCGGATTCGGCGCGTACGGGCCCGATCCGAAGATGCGCTCGGCGAGGCTGTTTGAATTCGATATCCGCCATCCGTACGCCCCGCGCACGCAGCTGCTGCAGTTCGGCGACCTCGTGGGCAAGCCCAGCTCGCGCAAGGCCTACACATTCGCGATGAGCCACGTGCCGACGAACGCCGGCGACACGTGGAATCTGCTGCGCCGTCCGAAGGTGTTCGGCAGTGTGCTTGCAGTGGCGGTCGGTCTGGTGGCCGGCAAGCTGTTCGGCGGCGGGAAGGAGAAGTAGCGCTCTCTTTCTCTTCTATAACAATGTGATGGCTTTCGGACCGAAATGCACGATTTCGGGGTCGAAATCGTGGAAAAATGTCCGCAAGCCATCACATTGTTGTGGCGGATGCCGGGGTCGACGATGTGCCGGGGTCGACGATGTGCCGGGATCCACGATGCGGAAATCGTGAATCGTGGACCCCGGCGGAACTGTCAGTGGAACTGATACCCGCCCTGGGCCTTGGCGAGGGCGTCGCTGAGGTACTTGCCGGCGCTCATGACGAGCGGCGCGAAGTGGCGGCCCGGCGTCATGCCCATGCGGTCGGTCGGCCCGGAGATCGAGATGGCGGCGATCACCTGCCCGGCGGCGTTGCGGATCGGCGCCGACACGGACGACACGCCATGCTCGCGTTCGTTCACCGACTCCGCCCATCCGCGCTTGCGCACGGCGTTGAGCGTCGCGGCGGTGAAGCGCGAGTGGCGCAGGCCCTGGTGCATCTGCTCGGGGTCCTCCCACGCGAGCAGGATATGCGCGGCCGAGCCGGCCTCCATCGACAGCATGGCGCCGACGGGGATGGAATCGCGCAGGCCGGAGGCGCGCTCGACGGATGCGATGCATACGCGCATGTCGCCCTGGCGGCGGTAGATCTGCGCGGATTCGCCCGTGCGGTCGAGCAGCGTCTGCAGAATCGGCTCGCTGGCGGTCAGGAGCCGGTCCTCGCCGGCGGCCGCGGCAAGCTCGGCGAAACGAGAGCCGAGGGTGAAGCGTCCGTGCTGGTCGCGCACGATGAAACGATGGCATTCGAGCGCCATCGCCAGACGATGCGCCGTGGGGCGCGCCAGTCCCGTCTCGTTCACCAGTTGGGCAAGCGTGGCCGGTCCGCGTTCGAGTGCATCTAGGATAAGAGTCGTCTTATCGAGCACGCCGACGCCGGAATGAACTTCTTTTGGTTGTGTTGACATAGTGGAGGTTTGGGAAGCCATACGGAACAGTATGCCATCTCATTATGTGAAATGCAAAAGTTTGACATGTGAAAGCGGCAGCACAATCGGTGTGGAACAACATGGGCATGCGTCGCGGCCATCGCCGACCGTACCTGACGGCCGGCCCGGATGGGCGGGAAAAGCCCGGAAACATCCGGAAAATCGTCGATCCGGAAGGCTCCGGAAACGAAGCGGCGCGGCATGCCCGGAACTGAGGAGGTCCCCGATGGGAACAACGCTGGCCGAGAAAGTATGGAACGACCATCTCGTCCGCAAGGGTGAGAACGGCGCGCCTGACCTTATCTTCATTGACCTGCAGCTCATGCACGAAGTCACGAGCCCGCAGGCCTTCGAAGGCCTGCGACTTGCCGGGCGCAAGCCGCGTCACGTGGAGCTGACGCTGGCGACGACCGACCACAACACCCCGACCGTCGATATCGACAAGCCGAACCCCGACCCCACGTCGGCCCTTCAGCTGAGCACGCTTGCGCAGAACTGCAAGGAATTCGGCGTGCGCCTCCACGCGCTCGGCGATCCCGACCAGGGCATCGTGCACCAGGTGGGCCCGCAGCTCGGCCTCAGCCAGCCGGGCATGACCATCGTGTGCGGCGACTCCCATACCTCCACGCACGGCGCGTTCGGCGCGCTCGCCTTCGGCATCGGCACGTCCGAGGTGGAGCATGTGCTCGCCACGCAGACGCTGTCGCTCAAGCCGTTCAAGACGATGGCCGTGAACGTCGACGGCGAGCTGCCGCCGGACGTGACCGCGAAGGACATCATCCTCGCCATCATCGCCAAGATCGGCACGGGCGGCGGCCAGGGCCACGTCATCGAATACCGCGGCTCCGCCATCCGCAAGCTCAGCATGGAAGCGCGCATGACAATCTGCAATATGTCGATCGAGGCGGGCGCCCGCGCTGGCATGATCGCGCCCGACGAGGTGACCTTCGAATACCTCAAGGGCCGTCCGCACGCTCCGGAAGGCGAGATGTGGGACAAGGCCGTGGAGTACTGGAAGACGCTGAAGAGCGACGATGACGCGGTGTTCGACAAGGAGGTCACGCTCGAGGCGGAGGACCTCAAGCCCTTCGTCACCTGGGGCACCAACCCCGGCCAGGGCGTGCCGATCGACTCCGTGGTGCCCGATCCCGAGTCCTTCACCGACGAGACGCAGCGTGCCGCCGCCAAGCGAGCCCTGCAGTACATGGACCTCAAGGCCGGCCAGCCGATCAAGTCGATTCCGGTCGACACCGTGTTCATCGGCTCCTGCACGAACGGCCGCATCGAGGACCTTCGCGCGGCCGCGGCCGTGATGAAGGGACATCACAAGGCCGATTCCATCCACCGCGTGCTCGTGGTGCCCGCCAGCTCCCGCGTGCGCATCCAGGCGGAGAAGGAGGGCCTCGACAAGATCTTCAAGGACTTCGGCGCCGAATGGCGCAACGCCGGCTGCTCCATGTGCCTGGGCATGAACCCCGACAAGCTCGTGGCCGACGAGCGCTCCGTCTCCACGTCGAACCGCAACTTCGAAGGCCGCCAGGGCAAGGGGTCGCGCACGCATCTCGCGTCGCCCGCCGTCGCCGCCGCGACCGCCATCCGCGGAACGATCAGCGAGCCCGCCGATCTGTGACGCTCGGTGCGTGCAGCAATCGTGAAGAGCGAATCGAAAATCGTGAATCGTGAGAATGTGAAGGAAAACCTATGGAAAAGCTGACCGTCGTAACAGGCACGGGAGTGCCGCTCCGCCGCTCGAACGTCGACACCGACCAGATCATCCCGGCCGTGTTCCTCAAGCGCGTGAAGAAGTCCGGCTTCGAGGACGCGCTGTTCTACGCGTGGCGCCGCGACCCGAACTTCGTGCTCAACCAGGACCCGTACAAGGACGGCAAGATCCTCGTGGCCGGGCCGGACTTCGGCATCGGCTCCTCGCGCGAGCACGCCGTGTGGGCGCTGCATGACTACGGCTTCCGCGTGGTGATTTCGTCGCGCTTCGCCGACATCTTCTACGGCAACACCGCCAAGAACGGCGTGCTCGCGGCCATCATGCCGCAGGAGTCCGTGGAGCTGCTGTGGAAGCTGCTCGAAGAGGAGCCCGGCCGCCAGATGACCGTGAGCCTCGAGGACCGCACGGTGACCTGCGGCGACGTGACGCTGCCGTTCGAGGTCGACGATTACGTGCGCTGGCGCCTGATGAACGGTTACGACGACATCGACCTGACGCTGCAGCACGAGGACGACATCGTGGCGTACGAGAAGATGCGCGCCGAGAAGTTCCCGTTCAAGCCCAAGACGATCCCTGCCAAGCACCTGCCCGAGGTGCCGGTCGAATCCGCCCGCCCCGTGCCCGAGACCCCCTGGGCCGGTCCGCTGTCCGACCGGAAGTAGGCGAAGTAGGCGGTTTAGCGCGCGTGCGTGTGCGTGTGAGCGGCGCGTGCGTGTGATCTGACGATTCGCAGCCCATCACATTCGTTCCCCGAACGATGTGATGGGCTGCGGACATTTTCGGCTGTTTTTCGGCCTTCAAACGGCATTTTTTGTCCGCAAGCCATCACATTGTTATGAATCGAACCCCGGATGGCGTTCGGCGGGTGTGGTGGCACCCACTTTGGGCGGTTTTGGCGGGGTTTGGGGCCCGTTTGGTGGTCGAAATGGGCTTGGGCGGGTGTCCGGATACCCACTTTGGGCGGTTTCGGGGCTTGGACAGACGATTTCTTGGTCGGGATGACGTTGGGCGGGTGTGGTGGCACCCACTTTGGGCGGTTTGGCGGGGTTTGGGGCCCGTTTGGTGGTCGGGATGGTGTTGGGCGGGTGTGGTGGCACCCACTTTAGACGATTTGGCGGTGGCTGCGACTCCGCCCGACCCGGGGTTATGAAGGGGCATAAGCAACGGCAGGCCGTCGCGGAAGGCCCTGCGCTTCGTATAATGAGGCGCAGGGCATTTCCATGCCGCGGGCGGCAAGCACAAGCGAGGAGCTAGGAGCGAAGATGGCAGCAATGGACGCACCGTTCTATGACGTGAACCTGAGCTACGAAGACAATTACGCGAAGGGGCCATTCGGTGCGTTCGCCGCGGCACTTGAAGGCCGGGCCGGCGCGGGCGCTGCGACTTCGGCCGCCGAAACCGCCGCAATCGCGGAAGCATCGTCGGAAAACTTCCTTGGCCTTCCCGTCAACCTGCCCTTCGGCATTCCCGCGGGCCCCTTGCTCAATTCGCGCTTCACCGACGCCGCCTTCCTCATGGGTTTCGACATCGCCGTCTACAAAACCGTGCGCTCGCGTCCGTGGCCGTGCAACCAGTTCCCCAACGTGCTCTCGGTGCATCCGCGCGGCGCGTCCATCGACCCCGAGGGCAGCGAGAAGGACGAAGGCGTGCTGGCGGATTCGGATTACGGCACCGATCCGGGGCGCATTTCGATCTCCAACTCCTTCGGCGTACCTTCGCAGGATCCGGATGTGTGGCAGCCCGACATGGCCGCTGCCGTGGCCCACGCCGGCGCCGGTCAGGTGCTTGTCGGCAGCTTCCAGGGCTCGCGCACGCCCGGCATGAGCGACGAGGCGTATATCGCCGATTGCGTGACCACCGCGCGGCTGGTGCAGGAGACCGGCGCCAAGGTGATCGAAATGAACACGAGCTGCCCGAACGAGGGGCACAACCGCCTGCTGTGCCACGATCCGGCGCTCGTGGGGCGCATCTGCGACGCCGTGAAGAACGAGATCGGCGACACCCCGTTCATGATCAAACTCGCGTACCTGCCGCAGGAGGAGCAGGTCGAGCAGATGGTGCGCGGCACCGCCGCGCATGGCACGGTGCAGGCGCTGTGCACGATCAACACGATTTCCTGCCGGCTTGTGGATGCGCAGGGCAACCAGGCGCTTCCGGGGGCCGGGCGCGACCGCTCCGGCGTGTGCGGCGCGGCGATTCGCGAGGCCGGGCTCACGATGGTGCGGCGCGTGGCCGGGGTGCGCGAGCGTCTCTGCGTGCCGTTCGACATCGTGGGCGTGGGCGGCGTGACGACGCCCGCCGATTACGCGGCCTATCGCGAGGCCGGAGCCGCCGCCGTCATGAGCGCTACCGGCGCCATGTGGAATCCGCGTCTCGCCCAGCACATTAAAGCCACACGGTAATCGGCGCCGCAACGGGTGCGGGTGCCGCTGCCTTGGAGCGGTGCTCGCCGCGCACCCGTGACCGTGTCGTCCGTTAGGTGCCTCCTCGGGGTGCGGGGGAGAGCACGCTTCAAGCCATCAAGAAGCATACGGGCCGCGCAATGGGGCGCGGCTCGTTGTCGAATGCCGGCGGAATCGGCAATCCTGGCTCTGGTGCCAGGAAATGTGCCATTAACACTGGACTCTTGATTGTAACGGTGTCTTAACTGCTTGCCCGCCCGGTGCAACATGAATTCTCGCACAATGTCAATCAACGGGAATCGAATACGGCGATTCACAAGGGCGACACTCCCAACCACAAGGGCTGCACACCATGGTGGATTCGCCGCTTCCCGGAATCTCGTCGCGGTGCATGGCATGCCGGCGGGGTGATACATGGAAAACACGAGAAGGAGTCTGTCATGACAAGGCGCAACATTGCCAAGATTGCAACGGCTATCGTGTGCTGCACCGCGCTCGGAGCCTCGATGGCCGCTTGCGGTGCATCGTCGCAGGGGTCATCTGCATCCTCGTGGGCGACGATCACCAGCGCAAGCGACGGGGGCGGCATGGATGCTTTGGTCGCTGCCGCCAAGGAGGAAGGCGAACTGACCCTTATCGCATGTCCCGATGATTGGGCCAATTGGGGGAAGATCATCAGCAAGTTCGAGGAAACCTATGACATTACGGTGAATTCGACCGATCCCAATGCGTCCAGCGCTGAGGAAATCAAGGCAGCCGACAACCTCAAGGGGCAGAGCGGCGCCCCGGACGTCTTCGATCTGGGCGCTACCGTCGTTTCGACGAGCACGGATCACTACGCTGCTTACAAAGTGCAGGCATGGGATTCGATTCCCGACGGTAACAAGGAATCGACAGGTTTGTACACGAATGACTACACGGGCGTCATCTCCATCGGTTACGACTCGAGCAAGGTCCCTGCACCGACAAGTATCGATGACCTGCTGACGGATAAGTACAAGGGCATGGTCGCCATCAACGGCGACCCCACGCAATCCGGTTCCGCTCTCGCTGCGGTCGCCTGGGCCACGCTGCAAAACGGGGGATCCCTGGATGACTTCTCCGCCGGCATCGACTTCTACCGCAAGCTACAGCAGGCTGGCAACTTCCTGCATGTCGACGCCACGTCCGCAACCGTGGCGTCGGGCGAGACCCCGGTGGTCATCGACTGGAACTACTTGAACGTTGCCGCCGCTGCAGGCAATTCCAACTACAAGACGGTGGTGCTGCCCTCCGATGCATACGGCTCCTATTACAGCCAGGCAATCAACAAGGATGCGCCCCATCCTGCGGCGGCGCGCTTGTGGGAGGAATTCGTCTATACAAACGATGTACAGAATCTGTTCCTGCAAGCGGGTGCCCTTCCCGTGATGGCATCCAAGATGAAGTCGGACGGCACGATCGACACGGATGCCTTGGAGAAGGCTGGCGGCTTGCCCGACAACATCAATCTCGCCACCAAGGATCAAATCGACGCAGCCAACAAACTGCTTGCAGAACAGTGGTCGAGCGTGGCGTCATCCTGATTTTCGCGGTATCCAAAGCCACAAGAGGCGAAAGGAGGATCTGATGAGGAAAGCGAAGGATGGATTGGGATTGGTGCCCTTCGTGGCGTATGTGGTGATCTTCTTCGCATTGCCGGCGGTGCTGGTCGTCGCCAGTGCATTCCGGGCGCCGGATGGCTCATGGACGATGGCGAATTTCGACATATTCAGCCGCCCGGGTGTCTCGGCGTCATTTTGGAATTCGTGCTGGCTATCGCTGCTCACAGCGGCGATAGGCTCCGTGCTTGGAGCGCTGGTGTGCTTCGCGCTGCTCGGTTGTCGCGAAGGCGGAATCGTGAGGCGACTGGTGGATTCCGCAGCAAGCACATTGTCTCAGTTCGGCGGCGTCATGCTGGCCTTCGCTTTCATCACGATCCTTGGCAACAACGGTTTCGTCACCCTCGCTCTGCGCAACATTGCGCATGTGGACATCTACCGCAACGGAATGTGGCTGTATACACCGCAGGGGTTGATTCTCCCGTACCTGTTCTTTCAGATACCGCTGATGGTCATCAGCTTCTATCCGGCGATGTCGCGGCTCCCCGGGCATCTTGCCGAAGCCGTGGCCATCCTTGGCGGAAGCAGATGGGTGTATTGGCGTTCCGTCGCTATCCCCGTGCTATTTCCCTCGTTCATGGGAGGGTTCCTGCTTCTGTTCGCCAATTCGTTCTCGGCGTATGCCACGGCGGCGGCACTCATCAGCCAGGGGGCGCAGATAGCACCCCTTCAGGTCAGGTCCGCGCTCATCAGCGAAACCGGTCTGGGAAATGCCGGGGCGGCGGGGGCGTTGGCCACCGGCATGCTCATCATCATGGTCGCGGTCATCTGCGCCTATGCCTTGTTGGAAAGGAGGGCCTCGTCATGGCTGGAGTAAATCATGCCGTTGCCGCTGTTGCGTCAGATGCGGCAGGCAACGCCGAGAAAGAGGAATACACGACGATACAGAACGGCGCATGGTCGAGATACGACCGGCCGTCCCTGGCGGCTCGGCGTATCATTCTCGCATTGTTCTTCCTTCTCGTAGCGCTGCCCGTCATCGGAATGCTGTATTTCAGCTTCCGATCCACGGACGGTGGCATGACCACATCGCATTGGGCGGAGCTCTTCTCGTCTGCCGCACCTCGGGCTCTGCGCATGCTGAACAGAGGGCTGGGCAATTCTCTGGCCATCGTCCTCGTCACCATCGCTATCGAATACGTTGTGGTCATTCCCACGCTTGTGCTGCTCGATGTGCGATTTCCCCGGTCACGGCGATGGATGCGTGTGCTCATGCTTCTGCCCATTGCCATTCCGGCGATCATTCTTGTTGTGGGATACGCACCGGTGTTTTCGTTCATCTACCAGTGGATCAGCACAAGCCAGTGGACGCTTGCCTTCGCCTACGGCATCATTTCCCTTCCTTTCGTGTACACCACGATTGAAGCTGACCTCATGGGAATGAACGCGGCGACACTGACGCAGGCAGCGGAATCGCTGGGAGCCGGATGGCTTCGCACCCTGTGGAGCGTCCTGTTGCCTGGGCTGCGTAAAAGTATTGTGTCGTGCACTCTCATCACGGCAGCCATTTCCCTAGGTGAATTCACCATCGCATCCCTGCTCAACAGGGAGACCTTGCAAACAGATCTCATAGTCATCTCCCAAAGCGACGTGTACCTGTCGGTCGTCGTGACGCTCATCGTCCTGATATTGACTTTCGTCGCACTCTTCCTCGTGTCCGGTGCGGGAGCCCAACGGCGTCCCGGTCACGGAACTGGCGGGCGCAAGCGGATTCCCCAAGGACAGGAAGCAGCGGAAGTCGCAGAGGCCGCAGGAAGCGCGGATGTTTCGGATGAATCGCGCCATGCATAAGGCGATTGTGCAGAAAGGAAACGTCATGGCAGAAGAAGATGCACGGGGACGGACGCCTCAGAATGAATCGGACGCAGGTGTCGTCTTTGCAAACGTTACGAAATCCTATGGCGATCGGGAGGTGCTTCATTCCTTCAATCTGTCCATCGGACAGGGCGAGATGGTGTGTCTGCTCGGACCGTCGGGATGTGGCAAATCCACGGCATTGAGATGCCTGGCGGGGTTTGAGTTGATATCCGGTGGCGACATCACCATCGGCGGACGGTCCATCACGCGGCAACCTCCCCGCAAGCGCGGCATCGGCATGGTCTTTCAGCATTACTCGCTGTTTCCCACAATGACCGTTCGCGACAACGTCGCCTTCGGGCTCAAGGTGTCGCGGGTGGGCAAGGACGAGCGCAACAGACGTGCGCTGAAGATGCTCGAGCGTGTGGGGCTGGCCGAATACGCCGACGTCTTTCCCAGCCGTCTTTCCGGAGGCCAGCAGCAGCGCGTGGCCTTGGCGAGGGCGTTGGTGACCAATCCGCGTGTCCTGTTGCTGGATGAGCCGCTTTCGGCATTGGATGCCAAGATTCGCGTCCAGTTGCGTGATGAAATCAGATTGCTGCAACAACAGCTCGGTATTACTGCGATTTTCGTGACCCATGATCAGGAGGAAGCGCTCGCGGTCGCCGATCGTATCGCCATCATGCACGATGGCGCCATCGAGCAAATCGGTCGGCCGCAAGATCTGTACGAGATGCCTGCCACGGCTTTCGTGGCGGATTTCGTGGGGCAGTCAAGCGTTGTGGAAACCGTGGTCGCCGCTGACGGGACTGTGCGGGTGTGCGGGCAGACGCTGCCCCTGCTTGTGCACCTGCCCGCGAAAACCTTGGTGAAGGTGTTCATCCGTCCGGAGAACGTTGTGTTTACCGAAAGTCCCGACGGTGAATGCACGGTTGAATCCGCATCGTATCTGGGCTCCTTCACCCGCACGACGGCCGTGGCCGATGGCGTGCGCATCACATCGCAGCACGCTCCCGGCAACAACATCGACAAAGGTCGCAAGGTACATGTTTCCATCCGTCCCGAACCCGTGATGGCCGAACGCATCGAATTGCGCTGGGCGCAGGATGCCAGGACGGTGAAAGGGGATGGCGACAATGGCGCATGATGAACACTTCGCAAGCATGCCGCTGCACAGGCTGCGGTTTCGTGACGATGGCACGTTTCGTGTGCTTCAGCTCGCCGACGTGCAGGATGGCCCGGATGTGAGCCCGGATGCACTGGAACTCATCGATGCTGCAATCGAGGAGTCTGATCCCGACCTTGTGGTGCTGACGGGGGACCAGATTCGCGGGTATGATCCGGCTTTCGTCGAGACCTTCACGGCGCGCCATGGGGAACATCCCGGTAGCGGCATTCCGCTAGGGGTGCGTGCAGAGATGGCGCTGGATGGCAGAAGCGATGCGTGGATGCGATTCGACCGTCGCGGTCAGGGGGACGGTTCCGCAGCTCTGCGCCGCACGAAATCCAAGGTGATGGCATCGTTTGTGCAATTCCTCGAGCCCATCGTGTCGCGCGGCATACCGTTTGCCGCGACTTACGGTAACCATGATTTCCAATGCGGCATAGGCGTGGATGAACAGGATGCGATGTATCGGCGATTCCCCGGATGTCTCAATCCCCCGGCGGCTGATGGTGATAAGGACGGTGACGGAGCATCACAGGACGTGCAGGCGATTGTGTGCGAGCCAGGCACTTTCGCCCTTCCCGTGTTGAGCAACGACGGGCAAGACATCGCATTGGGAATCGTCTTGGTCAATTCGGGCGACTATGACGCAGGCGGGTATGGCGCTCCGTCAGACACGGCGGTGCAATGGCTGCCTGAGGCGCAGAAGCAATTGCGTGGAATGCGGCAATCTCTCGGTGGAAGGGATGCGGCAGTGCCGAGCATTGCGTTCCAGCACATCCCGCCGCAGCAAATCTATCGGTGCCTTCGCCGTGCAAGTGCCTTCACACCCCATGCGGTCGAAGGAAGCGGCCCCTTCGCAGGCTCCTATTTTGTGCCGGACCCGGATGTGTGCCGGCCTGGCACTGCGCTTGGTGAAGGACCGTGCTGCTCGGCTCGCGATACAGGTGAATTCGCTGCACTGCGTGATACGGATGGGTATTTCGCGCTGTATAGCGGGCACGATCACAAAAACACCATCATCGGTTCTGTCGATGGCATCGACCTGGGGTATTCGCCCACATGCGGATTCAGCTCCTACGGGCCCAAACCGGAAGACCATGCACTTCGACTGTTTGTTTTCAAGCAGGATGATCCGCGTGGGTATGACACCACGTTGTTGACATACGCGGATCTTGTGCATCACCCTGTGCGTGCACGAATCAGGGCATGTGCCGCGCAGGTGCTTCCTGCAAGCACGGCAAGCGTTGGCGATGCGCTGCGCAGGTCGGCGACTGGCCTGAGATGCGTTGCTGCAGCGGGGTGTGCTGTTCTTATCGGCATCGCAGGCGCCGGTATCGCGCACCGCCGACGAAGAGGAGGGGTGTAGCGGCTGCGGCAGACGGCGGAATTCGCAAGATCCTAAAGGTCGCGAGACCTGGAACCTCGAGACCCGAAACTGCAAGTCTTGGGAATCCACGCCGGAATTCATAGTTCATAATCCAAAGAAATCCACAAGAAAAGAGACAACAATGGCCACTCGATCAACAATCATGGATACCAATAGCTTCCGTCCGGAGATGGCGGATGCGCTCGACCCGCAGACCCGCAAGCTGACACAGGAGCGTGAGGTCCTCGGACCGGCATACCGCTTGTTTTACCGCAAGCCGGTGCACCTTGTGAAGGGCCGGGGGTCCCATCTGTGGGATGCGGACGGTGTGGAGTACCTCGACGTCTATAACAACGTTGCGTCCGTGGGGCACTGTCATCCGCGGGTCGTCGATGCCATTGCGAAGCAGGCGTCGGAGCTCAACACCCACACGCGGTACCTGCACGAGAACATCCTCAGGTATGCGAACGACATCCTGTCCACGATGCCGGACGAGATAGACCGCATCATGTTCCAGTGCACCGGGTCGGAGGCCAATGACCTCGCGGTGCGCGTGGCGCAGGCTTACACAGGCGGCGAGGGCGTCATCGTGACCCATGAGGCCTACCATGGCAATTCGGCATTGACGTCGAAGCTGTCGCCGGCACTGGGAACCGCACAGACATTGGGTCTGACGATACGCATGGTGCCGACTCCCGACACCTACCGCCTTGTGATCGACGGCAAGCCTGCATCCGAATGCACTGCCGGGGAATTCGGCAACTGGATGGCGGGGCAGGTGCGCGAGGCGGTGGCTGACATGAACCGCCACGGCATCAAGTTCGCCGCGTTCCTGGCCGATTCCATCTTCTCTTCGGATGGCGTATACCCCGATCCCGTCGGATACCTCAAGCCTGTCATCGACACCGTGCACGAACTTGGCGGCGTGTGGATAGCCGATGAGGTGCAGCCCGGTTTCACTCGCACCGGTGATGCATTCTGGGGATTCGGGCGGCAGGGAATCGTGCCCGACATCGTCACCTCCGGCAAGCCCATGGCCAACGGATTGCCAACCTCTCTCATGGCAGCGCGCCACGAGGTCCTTGAGCCGTTCGCCGGATCCATTCCGTATTTCAACACCTTCGGAGGCAATCCCGTGTGCATGGCGGCTGCCCAAGCGGTGCTTGACGTCATGCGTGACGAAGACACTATGGGCAACGCGAAGCGAGTCGGCGCCATCTTCAAGAAAGCCGTGACGGACCTCAAGGAGCAGCACCCCTGCATCGGCGACGTGAGAGGCGCCGGGCTCTACATCGGATGCGAAATCGTCAAGCCGGGAACGAAACAGCCCGATCAGCAGGCCGCCCTGGACATTCTTGAAGAACTGCGCGTCAACCGCATACTCACGTCGGTGTGCGGTCGCTTCGGCAACATCCTCAAACTGCGGCCGCCGCTGGTGTTCAGCGAAGACGACGTCGATTGGTTCATCGAAGGGTTCACGACCACGCTTGCCGCGCTGGGACTGTAGCGGGTCACCAATCATTGCAGTACGCCGACCATTGCGCCGTCGAATGATTTGATTCGGCGCAATCAACCCGACCTACAATGCCAGGTGTCCGTGCGGGGGTTGCCCTGTGCGGGTATCTGGCATGGAGGGCGGTGGAATATGAGTGCGTGCGTAAGCACCGCAAGCGGCGGTCACGCGCGGGGTCGCCGGGGCGGCGAAGGCGTGGTGCCTGTGCAGCCGGATGGCGACGTTGCGTCGACTGTGGAAAGGCTGCGGGCGCTCGTTCGTTCACAAGGGTATGAGGTCGGGGAAAGGCTTGGGTCCGAACGTTCGCTCAGCGATGCGCTTGGCGTGTCTCGTTCCCAGTTGCGCCGTGCCCTCGACGTCATGGAATGCACCCACGAAATAGTGCGCAAAATCGGCCGTGGCGGAGGCGTGGTCGTGTCTGACGGACGAATAGAACGCAACGTCAACGCCGTGGAATCGTTGCCCACCATCGCACGACGGCAGGGGATGCTCGTTTCTTCCCATGTGCTGTCGGCGGTCTTGACCACGGCATCGCCTGCAGATGCGCGGCAACTGCATCTGGGCTCCGAATCGTTGGTATACAGAATCGTAAGGCAAAGGATCTGCGACGGTTCCCCGTTGTCGGTGGAGGTGAATGTTCTGCCGGCCGGTATGTTTCCTGGACTTCTGTCGCGTGATCTGACTTTGCCTCTCTACCATATTTTCGAATATGACTATGACGTGGTGCTTGAGTGGGTTGAGGAAACAATCGAGGCGATTGCCGCCGACGGCGAACTCACAGGCAGGCTTGAACTCGCAGCTGGGGAGCCGGTCATGAGAATTCGCAGGCTGTCTTTTGGTCCCGGAGGAATGCCATGCGAAAAAGCCGATGAGTTCTACCCGGCATCGAAAATCCGCTTTACGATGCAGCATTCGGGTTATGTGCGCCTGTCGGCAACGCAGCACGAAACATGAACGATGATTTCGCCGATGTGTTCCGAGCTCCTCACTGTTCCGTTGCAAGCCGACGCCTTGGAACGGTGCCGCGGAACGGTTGCGCGATTAAGCTCACAGCAATGATGGCGGTTTTCGCCGAACCGGGGCGCGGCGCATGGCAGACTAGTATGAACGATAACGTATACGGTGCGTGAATCGCGCGACCGATGCGTACAGACCCGTGTCTAGCAAGGGGACGAAGAGTGAGTGACATCAAGCCTGAAGACGATGTGCTGCGAGTTGTCGGAGGCAAGCCGCTGAGCGGACAGATCAAGGTGCGTGGCGCCAAGAACTTCGTGAGCAAGGCCATGGTTGCGGCATTGCTGGCGCCCGGCACGTCCGTGCTCAAGAATGTACCGGAGATTCGCGATGTGCGAGTCGTCTCCGACTTGCTTCGCCTGCATGGCGTGAACGTGAACTTCGATGCAGCCAAGGGCATCATCACCATCGATGCCTCGCATGTTGACCTCGCGGATGTGGCCGACGTCGACACCCTCGCTGGCTCGTCCCGCATTCCGATCCTGTTCTCCGGACCGCTGCTGCACCGCCTGGGCGAGGCGTTCATCCCGTCGCTCGGCGGCTGCCGCATCGGCGACCGGCCGATCGACTTCCACCTGGAGACCCTGCGACGCCTCGGCGCCACCGTCGACAAGGAGCACGCCGACGGCATTCACATCACCGCCCCCGACGGGCTGCATGGCGCCAAGATCCACCTGCCGTACCCCTCGGTCGGCGCCACCGAGCAGACCCTGCTCGCCGCGGTGCTTGCCGACGGCAAGACCGAACTGTCCGGCGCCGCTATCGAGCCCGAGATCATGGACCTCATCTGCGTGCTGCAGAAGATGGGCGCCATCATCTCCGTGGACGTCGACCGCACCATCCGCATCGAAGGCGTGGAGGAGCTCAAGGGCTACGAGCACACGGCCCTGACCGACCGCATCGAAGCCGCGAGCTGGGCGTCCGCCGCCCTCGCCACCCGTGGCGACATCTTCGTCAAGGGCGCCACGCAGCCCGAGATGATGACCTTCCTCAACGTCTTCCGCAAGATCGGCGGCGAATTCGAGGTGCGTGACGACGGCATCCGCTTCTGGCACCCGGGCGGGGACCTCAAGCCCGTGGCCATCGAAACCGACGTGCATCCCGGCTTCATGACGGACTGGCAGCAGCCGCTCGTCGTGGCGCTGACGCAGGCCAACGGCTTGAGCATCGTGCATGAAACCGTGTACGAGAACCGCTTCGGCTTCACCAAGCCCCTCGTGCAGATGGGCGCCACCATCCAGCTGTACCGCGAATGCCTCGGCTCCCTGCCCTGCCGCTTCCAGCAGCGCAACTTCGAACATTCCGCGGTGATCTTCGGACCCACGCCACTCACGGGCCAGGACATCGACGTGCCCGACCTGCGCGGCGGCTTCAGCCACCTCATCGCGGCGCTCGCGGCGTCCGGCCCCTCCACGGTGCACGGCATCTCCCTCATCGACCGTGGCTACGCCGACTTCCGCGGCAAGCTCCGTGCCCTCGGCGCGGAGATCGAGTAGCGTCTGCGGCCCCCGGCCGTGGGGTGCGGCCGGGGTGTCCCTATGTAATTGTCAAGCCTGTTTGGTGGTTCGGCGTGTCGTTGGTGGCAGATGTGGTGTGGGGAGATATGCAATTGCCCTTTCGACGGTGTTTGTTACCGCCGAAAGGGCAAATGTTGTGAGGTGCCGAGTCTGGGTGCTCGGGCACGGTGCCCGGGTGCTCAGGGGCATGCCGGGCGCCGGGCCCGAGCCGGCTGCGCTCGGCTTACAGGCCGAGCGACTTGACCCACGCGGCGAGGGATGCCTCGGATTCGTTTGAGGCCATGCGCTTGCCGGGCTTCCAATCGGCGCTCGGGGCGGAATCGTGCAGCTGCGTGCCGTCGGCACCGCGCACGCTGGTGGACGACGTGGCGAAGGTCACGATGGTCTTGCCGGTGAAGTCCTGGCTTTCGAGGAGCGTGCGCACGACGCGCGGAGCGGTTTCCCACCACAGCGGGTAGCCCACGAAAACCGTGCCGTAGCCGCTTACGTCAATCGGTGTCTTCATGGCTGGGCGGATGGAGCGGTCGCGGTGTTCGCGGTTGCTGCGGCTGGCATCGTCGCGCCAGTCGAGGTCGGCGGCGGTGTAGGGCTCGGCCGGCTCGATTTCGACGAGGTCGGCGCCGATGGCCTTGGCGAGGCGTTCGGCCACGCGCTTGGTGGTTCCGGTGGCGGAGAAATAGGTGACAAGTGTTGTTGCCATGGTGGTCCTTTCTGGATTATTCAGGGTGCCTGGTTATTCGGGCGGATCGCTCGGTGCGTCTGATTGTTCAGGCGGTCGTTCGCATGCCGGCCGCCTGTGCCCGCCGCTCCGGCCAGTCCCGGGGCGGTTCCTTGTTCGATATCAGGCTAGGGCTTCAAGTGCGCTTGAAGTCAAAATCTGTGCGCCGTGGGCTGAATCCCGTGCAACCGCATCCTGAGCAATTGTGTTTTGGACGGTGGCACAAAACCGCCTTCCCGGCCGCATGGCACAATAGGGGGCATGGCATCCAAAGGAAAACCGTCGCCGCGCTCCAGCGTGACGCCGCTGAGCCGCGAGCAGGTCGAGCGCCTGGGACGCGAGCACCATCTGGTCAATCCGTGCACGAAGCACCCGTGCGGGCCCAGGAAAGACAACGAGGCGGAGATCCAGGCGCAGAACCCGCGCCAGACCGCCATGCTGCGCGACCTCGTCAAATGCGACCTGCGCTCGCATTCGCGCAACTATTCGTGGGGCCTCGAGAACGTGCCGGAAACCGGCCCCTTCATCACCGCATGCACGCATATCACGCTGTATGACGTGTTCATCCCCATGATCGGCCTGTTCGACCAGGGCCGTCGTCCGCGCTTCATGGCCAAGGCCGAGATGGCGCACTGGCCCATCGTGGGCTGGGGCCTCAAAACCGTGGGAATGCAGCCGGTCAAGCGCCATTCGGGGCAGGCCAGGGCCATCGAGGAGGAATCCATCTCCATCATCACCTCCGGCCGGCCGCTCACCGTGTGGCCCGAGGGCACGCTGACGCGCGACCCGAAGAAATGGCCCATGACGTGCAAGAACGGCGCCGCGTACATAGCGCTCGAATCCAGCCGCCGCCTGGGCTACCAGGTGCCGCTGTTCCCGTGCGTCACGTGGGGCGCGGCGAGCATCAACCACCTGCTGCCGTGGCCGCGCAAGAACGTGGTGATGCATTACGGCGACCGGCTGGACTACGCCGATCTGCTCGAAGGCAGCGAAAACTGGGGCGAGGAGCCGCCGTCCGTGAACGTGGAGGTGCTCACCAACCGCATCCGCGCCGTGCTGGAGCGCGACGAGGCCGAGATTCGCGGCGAGGAGCCCCCTGCGGAGGGCGTGTGGGACTACCGCCTCATGCAGCGCGTGCCGCGAGAGTATTTCCCCACGACGCTCGATGGCGTGGCGCGACGCGACGAGCTCGAGGCGCGACTAAGGTCAACGGAAGACGATGGCTGCGATGCCGGCCGTGCGGCGGCACCTGCGGGTGACAGGACGCACGATGGCCGCGACAAGACGCGCGACAAGACGAAGGAGCGATGAGATGACGAATGTGACCGTGCTGGGTGCCGGAGCGTGGGGAACCGCGTTCGGCCAGGTGATGGCCGATGCAGGCAACGATGTGACGATGTGGGCCATCGAACCGGAAATCGTGGAGAGCATCAACCGCGACCACCGCAACGAGGTGCGCCTCCCCAGCGTCGACAGGCTTCCCGACGCCATGACCGCCACCGGCGACCGTGCGCAGGCCGTGGCGCACGCGAAGATCATCGTCGTCACCATCGCCGCGCAGTACGCGCGCACCGCGCTCGAGCAGTTCCGCGGCCTCGTGCCCGACGACGCCATCGTGGTGTCTTTGATGAAGGGCATAGAGCGCGGCACCAACAAGCGCATGGACGAGGTGGTGCGCGAGGCGCTCGAACTGCCCGCCGACCGCTTCGCCTGCCTGTCCGGGCCGAACCTCTCGAAGCAGGTCGCCGCGCGCGAGCCCGCCGCGGCCGTCGTGGCCAGCGAAAACCCGGATGCCGCGCGCTTCGTGGCCGAAGCCGGCACCACGCCGTATTTCCACCTGTTCGTTTCCGCCGACGTGATCGGCGTGGAGATGTGCGGATCGCTGAAGAACGTCACCGCGCTCGCGGTCGGCATGGTGCGCGGCGCCGGATACGGCGAGAACACCGCCGCCATGGTGCAGACGCGCGGGCTGGCGGAGCTGCGTGCGCTCGGCCGCGCCGCCGGCGCCGCCGACGCCACCTTCTCCGGGCTCGCGGGCGTAGGCGACCTTATCGCCACCTGCGGCAGCACCCTGAGCCGTAACTTCACCTTTGGCGCGAACCTCGGCAAGGGTCTCACCGTGGATGAGGCCACGGCCGTCAGCAACGGCGTGGCCGAGGGCGTGCCCACCGTCGGGGCGGTGGTGGAGCTCGGGCGTCGCTACGGCGTCGCCACGCCGCTCGCCAGTGCCATGAGCCGCGTGCTGAGCGAGGGCATCTCCTGCGAGGAGATGCTCTCGGAGCTGTTTCCCGGTGGGGTGACGGCGGAGTAGACGGTGCGGGCGCGCGGCGGGGATATCGTGTTTCCGCCGCACGCCGCATGACGCGCCACGCGCACGCCGCCGCACGCCGCACCGCGCGGCGCGTTTCGTCATGGCGCGGACGATAATCGGAAGCGGCAACAAAACCTGGCAACAATACAGCCATCTATCGAAGCGGGCGGCAGCCGGCGAATCGGAGGAAACACATGGCAAAGAAGCGAATCATGGTGCTGTACGGCGGCCGTGCCGACGAGCACTCCATCTCCTGCGTGTCCGTGGCGGGAGTGCTTAACGCGTGGAACAGCGAGAGGTTCGAGGCCATCCCGGTCGGCATCACCAAGGACGGCCACTGGGTCTACGGCGGCACCGACCCGCGCACGTTCAAACTGGACGGCGCGCATATGCCGACCGTCGAGATCACGCCTGAATCGCGCCCCGTCGTGCTCAACATCGGCCAGGGACGCGACGGCTTCCTCATTGGCGAGCACGAGGGCTTCTTCACTCCCGGCGCGAGCGAGAACCTCGAGTCGCTCGGGCATATCGACGCAGTGTTCCCCGTGCTCCACGGACCATACGGCGAGGACGGCACCGTGCAGGGCCTTCTCGAGATGATGGGCGTTCCGTATGTGGGCTGCGGCGTGTTCGCGTCCGCCGGGTGCATGGACAAGCATTACACCAAGATCCTGCTGCAGGCGGCGGGCATCCCCGTGGCGCCCGGCATCACGCTCGACACGCGCCGCTATGACGCCGCCAGCGGTTTCCGCGCCGACGGAGAGGCGCTGCTCGAGGCCGTGCGCGAGGGCGGGCTCGAGTACCCGCTGTTCGTCAAGCCGTCGCGTGCCGGCAGCAGCTTCGGCGTGACCAAGGTGGAGGAGGAGTCCGCCGAGGCGCTCGCAGACGCCGTTTTCGAGGCGAGCCACCACGATTGGCGCGTGCTCATCGAGACCGGAATCGTGGCGCGCGAGATCGAGTGCGCCGTGTTCGCGCCGCGCTCGGGCGAGGCGCCGCGTCCCGCGTGGCCCGGCGAGATTGTGCTCGACCATGCCGCCGAGGAGGATCAGTTCTACGATTTCGACAGCAAGTACACCGATTCCACGGCCTCGCATGTGGAGGTGCCGGCCAAGCTGCCCGAGGACGTGTTGCAGAAGGTGCGCGACGTGGCCGTGCGCGCGTTCACGGCGGTGGATGGCGCGGGCCTCAGCCGCGTGGATACGTTCGTCAGGCCCGACGGCGAGGTGATGGTCAACGAGATCAACACGATGCCCGGGTTCACGCCGATTTCCATGTACCCCAAGGCTTGGGAGGCCAGCGGCATCTCCTACCCGGCGCTGATCGAGCAGCTCATCGACGGCGTCCTCGATTAGAGCGGAGTTTGAGGGGGGGGCGCCGGCGGCTGGCGGCTGGCGGCCCCTTCTCCATAACGGGGGTACGGTTTCCGGGCAGTATCGGCCTCGAAAAGGGGCCGAAATTCCTCAATAATGTCCGCAAGCCGTACCCCTGTTGCGAACCAGGCCCCGATCGGCGTTCGGCGGGTGCGACGGCACCCACTTTGGGGGTGGTGCGCCTCCTCCTGAACAATGTGATGGGTTTCGGACCGAATCGGGGGAAATCGGGCGGAAAAATCGTGGATTATGTCCGCAAGCCATCACATTGTTATGAGGCGCTTTCGCTGGCCTCGCTCGCGCTCACGCCACTCTCGTTGCTTTCGCCCGCATCGCCGCCGACGGAAGCGGCGCCGTCAACCACGAGGCAGTCCATCCCGGCGATCGCCCGCGCCGCGCGGTCCTGCACAACCGACGGCAGGAACTCGCGCCTGGCGAAAATCAGCGCCTTGCCCTCCGCGCCATACGGCGAGAATCCGGAGAACCGCACCACGCACGGATGCCCGTCGATGCGCATGTCGGCCGTCGCGCGCTCGATTGCGTCGGCGAGGCGACGGCCCTCCACCTCGAGGTCGCGGTCGCCGCGCACCGTGAACTCCACGGTGGCGACCGATTCGTTCACCTTCGTCATCTTCGTCAGGCCCGCGGTGTTGAGCACGGAGTTCGGGATCCAGAACTCGTTGCCATCGCGCGACACCACGATCGTGTTGCGCCACGTGAGATCCTTGACGCGCCCCGTGTAGCCGCTCACGCTGATCATGTCGCCCGGCTGCACCACCTTGCCGACCATCAGCCCGAATCCGCCGATGATATTCGCGATGGTGTCTTTCAGGCCGAAGGACAGCGCGATGCCGCTGACGCCCAGAGCGGTGATCAGCGTGGTCGGTTCGATGCCGAACACCGGCTTGAGCACCACCAGCAGGAACGTGAACCAGATGAGGATGCGCGCGCAGTTCACGAAAATCGAGGCGCTGGGGATATTCGAGCGGTCGAGGGCCCTGCGCAACGCGGTTTTCGCCGTGCGCTCGATCAGCCATGTGACGATGAGCGCCACAACGAGGAAGATGATGCGGTTGAGGTTCGCGAGGAACCACTGCACCACGATGTTGCTGGTGGCGAAGTCGGAGAAGCTCTCGGAGAGGGTGGCGGTCGAGAGGGGCGTCGCGGTCGAGAGGGCGGTCGGAATCGGAATCATGAGGCTTCCTGTGTTGGTGTTGTGTGTCGGTGTGTTGTGTGCGGCTGTGGCTGGGACCATAATAGATTCGCCGGCTGAGCGATGCATGGACGTTCGGCAGGGGCGTGTCGATTTGCGTTTTTGCGATTGGCGCGGTATTTTTGTGACGTTGTGTGTTCGGGAAGACCCCTTGGGGTCCCTGGCACAATAGGCTTAGGTTAACAAGAGGAGTCCATCATGGCAGCTCGTTGCGCAGTGTGTGGCAAGGGTCCGCAGACCGGTTTCAGCGTTTCCCACTCGCACATCCGTAATAAGCGCCGCTTCCTGCCGAACCTTCAGACCGTCCGCACCGACGCCGCTGATGGCACCACCGTCAAGGTTCGCGTGTGCACGTCTTGCCTGAAGGCTGGCAAGATCCAGCGCGCCAAGGCGTGAAACGCCCATAAGGCTTAACGCTTTCGCCCCGGTTCGTCCGGGGCTTTTTTGTTTTTGCGCGAGGGAGGGGCGAGGGGAGCTGGCTGGTGGTTGGCGGCGAGGATTGTTCGCCATGAGGGTTGTTTTGCGGTTGGGTTGGTGGTCTGGGGCGTCCGTGAGGCGTTCGTGGTGAGGTTCCTTCGCCATGAGCCACGATTTTCCCGGTGTCGGGTGGTTTGGGGCCGGGAATGGTGGTTGGTGGTGAGGATTGTTCGCCATGAGCCACGATTTTCCCTCGCCCCGCCCCGTTCGCGCCGGGCGGCTAAGGTGGAACCACCGAATGCAAGGAGGATCGTATGCGCGTCACACTGGACACCGAGGTCTCGTCGCTGATGAGCAACAAGCGCCGCGCCAGCGCGTTGAAATCGTTGGGCGTCGTCACCGTGCGCGACGCGCTGGAGTATTTCCCGTTCCGCGTCACGCCCGCGGTGCGCGTGGGCAGCATCGCGGATATCCGCGTGGGCGAGAAGGTGGCGTTCCCCGCCATCGTCCAGCGCTTCGCGGTGTATCCCATGTCGCGCGGCGGCTCGCGCGCCCTCGTGACGGTCGCGGATTCCGGTCTGCCCGGCGTGCGCCGCGGCGGTACGGCGATGCTCGTCTTCTTCTCCTACAAGCGCCATTACATCGACTGGCTCCACGGCCGCCTTCAGGAAGGCGCGCTTATCGTGGTCAGCGGCGACGCCAGCGAATACAACGGCGCCGTGCAGTTCACGCATCCGCAGGTCATGGTTGTCGAACACCACGATTCCTCCGCCCTCATCCCCGACATCCCGGTCTCCCCATCGTCCCGGTCGTCGGCTTCCGCGCCGCATGCGGACGCGCCAAGCGTCGAGGCGGCGCTCGCGCGTGTGTCGCGCCCGCAGCCCGTCTACCATGCCAGTTCCCGCATATCGTCGCAGCATATCCACGATGCGATCCTCGCGATTCTGCAGATGCTGGATATGCAGGGCGCGCAGGACGGGGCGGTCCACGATGCCACCGCCTCCGTCGCTGCGCAATCCGCCACGCGTCCCGCGTCTGCCCGCGACGCGGCGGAATCCATCGCCCCGCCCGAGCCGACCGTCGTCGACCCGGCGCGCATCGCCGCGCAGATCCCCGACATCGTACCCGACGACCTTCGCCAGGAGCGCGGCCTCATGCACCGCGCCGAAGCCTTCTGCGCCATCCACAACCCCTCCACCCCCGAGGAATTCGCGCAAGGCATCGCCACGCTGCGCTACGAGGAGGCCTTCGTCTCGCAAACCGCCATGCTGCGCGAACGCGCTGACTCCCACACGCACCGCGCCTATCCCTGCGCCTCGCACACCAAGCCCTCCGCGCCCGTCGAGCCCTCCTCGCCCGCCGCATCCGCCGGCCTTCTGCACGCCTACATCGGCTCGCTGCCCTTTGAACTCACACAGGGGCAGAAGGACGTCATCGCGCAGATCACCGACGATATGTCCCACGACTGGCCGATGCAGCGCCTTGTGCAGGGCGAGGTCGGCTCTGGCAAGACGGTGGTGGCGATAGCCGCGATGCTGCGCGCCGTGGAATGCGGCCACCAGGCCGTGCTCATCGCGCCCACCCAGGTGCTCGCCGAGCAGCATTACGAGAGCATCCGGCGCCAGGTGGGAGGACTGCCCGAGGCGGAGGGACTGCCCATCATGTTGCTGACGGGCGGGCTCAAACTCGCGCAGCGCCGCAAGGTGCTGGCGACGGCGGCGAGCGGCAAATCGTGTATCGTCGTCGCCACGCATGCCGCGTTCTCCAAATCCTTCCAGGCGCCGAACCTCGCGCTCGTGGTGATCGACGAGCAGCACCGCTTCGGCGTGGACCAGCGCCAGGCGCTGTTCGAGGGCGACGGCCCCGTGCCGCATATGCTCGTCATGACGGCCACGCCGATCCCGCGCACCGCGGCCATGACGTGGTTCGGCAACCTCGATATCTCGTGGCTCACCGAGCTGCCCGGCGGTCGCAAGCCCATCACATCGGTGGTGGTTAACGAGGCCGACAGCTCCACGATGGGCCAGATGTTCGTGCATATCCGCAAGCGTCTCGACCAAGGCGAGCGCGCGTACGTGGTCTGCGCGCGCATCGACGAGGACGACGCGGATTCCTTCGACGAGGGCTACGACGCCGCCCCCGTGGCCCCCGAGGCCGATCTCGACGGCGACGGCGTGCCGGACGACGCGCAGCCAGCGCCGCCGCTGCATTCGGTTGAGCAGATGAGCCAGCGGCTCGCCGCGCTGCCGCAGTTCCGCGGCGTGGCTTTCGCTACGCTGACCGGCCGTGATGACGATGAGACGAAACACGATGTGATGGAACGCTTCTCGTCGGGCCAGGTGCAGGTGCTGGTGGCGACCACCGTGATCGAGGTGGGCGTGGACGTGCCGCAGGCCACGAATATCGTGATTTTCGACGCCGAGCATTACGGACTGAGCCAGCTGCACCAGCTGCGTGGGCGCGTCGGCCGCGGCGGGATGAAAAGCTGGGCGTTCTTCGTGACGCGGGCGGCCGAGGGGTCGTTGGGCGCGGAACGGCTTGAGGTGATCCGTTCCTCCACCGACGGCGCCGAAATCGCGCGCGCCGATCTGGAGCTGCGTGGAGCCGGCGACGTGCTGGGCGACGTGCAGTCCGGCAAGCGCAGCTCGCTTAAGCTGCTGCGCGTGGTGGCGGACGCGGATGTGATCGAGCAGGCGCGCGCCGATGCCCAGGCGGTGATCGAGAACGATCCGACGCTGCGCGGCAATGTGCAGTTGGCGGGCGCCGTGCTTGACTTCATGCGCTCGACGGAGGCGGACGCCGCCTAAGGTCCACGATTTCCGTTGCGGGCCGTCGCGCCGTCGACGCTATCTGCCGACTTTTGCGGTGTTTTGGCCGCAATAGTGGGTGGTTGTGGTGGTTGGGGGAGAGGGTGTCGGTGGCGGTTGTTGTATCGGCGGAGTTTTGCGGTGATTTGGCCGCAAAGGTCGGTGGATACGGTGGTTGGGAAGTGGTTGTGCGTTGTATCTGCCGACTTTTGCGGTGGTTTGGCCGCAAAGGTCGGTGGATACGGTGGTTGTGGTGGTGGCTGCCGGCGGCCGTGGTCTGTATTGGGTGAGTTTTGCGGTCGGATGGCCGCAAAAGTCGACGGTTGCGGAGAGGGTGTCGGTGGCGGAGGCGCTGTTCGAGGGGATTCCGTAGAGTTGTAGCGTGCTTATCGATATCGTCTCCGTGTTCCCCGAGTATTTTTCCGTGCTTGACCTGAGCCTGCTGGGCAAGGCCCAGAGCAAGGGGCTCGTGGAGGTGCGCGCCCATAACCTGCGCGATTGGACCCACGACGTGCACCATTCAGTGGACGATACTCCGGTCGGCGGTGGCGCAGGCATGGTGATGAAGCCGGCGGTCTGGGCGGAGTGCCTGGACGAGCTGCTGGGTCTGGAGCCCGTGGATATGCCGCAGGTCGATCCGACCGCGGAGCTGTGGGACGAGCCCGTGGTGGGTGGTGACACGACGGGCGGTGACACGATTGACGAGGGCACCGCAAAAGGTGCGGATGGCGCGGCAAGGCCCGACGATGCCGTCGTCTCCGAATCCGTTTCCGAGCCCGTGCCCCTCGCCGAAGCCTCCGAATCCGCCGACTCCGACACCGTGCTCATCTTCCCGAATCCGTCCGCGCCGTTGTTCACCCAGCGCGACGCGACGCAGCTGAGTCACGCCGGCCATCTTGTGTTCGGCTGCGGCCGCTACGAGGGCTACGATGCCCGCGTGCCGCGCTATTACAAGGCGCGCGGCGTGGACGTGCGCGAATACTCGATCGGCGACTATGTGCTCAACGGCGGGGAAGTGGCGGTATCCGTCATGCTTGAGGCCATCACCCGCCTGCTGCCCGGCTTCATGGGTAACCCCGACTCCATCGTGGAGGAATCGTATACGGGAAGCAACGCGCTTCTCGAACACCTGCAGTACACGCGTCCCACCACATGGCGCGGCATTGCGGTACCCGAGGTGCTGACCAGCGGCGACCACGGCAAGGTGGACCGTTACCGCCGCGACCAAGCGCTCGCCCGTACGGCGGATATCCGCCCCGACCTCATCGAGAAGCTCGACTGCACGGCGCTAAGCAAGGCCGACCGCAAAACCCTCATCGCGCTCGGGTGGGAGGTCAGCGGCCGCAATCCGCGCAGGCTGTAGAGGCGTCAGAATTCTGCGGTGCTCTGTTCGGCAGTATCGGTAGCGGTGCTGGTTTCATCGCCATCGTCGGCATCGCGATCGATATAGAAAACCGTTGTCTCGCCGTATTTCTTGCTACCCGACACATGCCAGCCGGCGGGCGCGGCGGCGGGCTGCGAGCGGCCGGAGCGCTCGAGCACGATCTCGCCGTCCGGCGCCACCATGCCGCGGCGCACCAGCCCCGCGAGCAGCGTCTCGCAATCGGCGGTTTCGTAGGCGTAGGGCGGGTCGATGAACACCACGTCGAACGCCTCGCCGCCTTCGGGGAAGGTCTCGACGAATTTCTCCGCCTTGCCGCGCACCACGCGCGCAGTGCACGAGCCGTCCCAGGCCTTCGAATGCTTCAAACCCTGCAGCGTCTTGCCGATGGAGGAGGCGGCCGGCCCGGCGGCCTCGACGCTGACCAGCGCGCGGGCGCCGCGGCTCAGCGCCTCCAGCCCCAGGGCGCCGGTGCCGGCGAAGAGGTCAAGCACGCGGGTACCGTCAAGCAGGCCCCACGATTCCAGATGCGAGAAGATGGCTTCCTTCGTGCGGTCCGTGGTGGGGCGCGTGCCGGTGTGCGGCGCGGCGATTTCCTGCCCTTTGAATCGACCTGAGATGATGCGCATGCCTCCATTATGCCGCAGGGGCTGCGAAGGGTGCGGAAGGGGTGCGGAAGGCAATCGCAACTTGTTGAATATGGGCGTATTGCGCCGCGTGCGAAATCGTCTTCCCGCGGCATCGTTCCGTTTGGTACAACGGGCTCATGAGCATCGTGAATACCAACGCCGCGCAATCGTCGGCACAGGAAGACATCGCATCCCGCAACGGCACGCTGGACGTGCTTCTCAACCGCCGCAGCATCCGCGCGTTCACCGACGAACCGGTCAGCGCGCAGGACGTCGACGCCATCGAGGCCGCCGCCCAGCGCGCCGCCACGTCGCAGTTCTACAACGCGTGGTCCGCCATCCGCATCACCGACGAAGAGCTCAAGAAGAAGCTCGCCGACGTGGCGCGCCAGCCGTATGTCGCCACCGCGCCGCTGCTGTACGTGTTCGTGGCCGACCAGCATCGCAACTACCGCATCGCCGAGGCCAAGGGCGTGGCGGAAAACGACATCACCTACGGCACGAGCTTCATGCTCGCACAGGCGCAGAACGACGCGGTTCTGGCGCTGCATGCGATGGAAACCGCCGCGGAATCCCTGGGGCTTGGCGGCGTGATCCTCGGTTCTTTGCTCAATAACATCGACGAGCTCATCGACCTGCTGCACCTGCCCGAGCACACCTTCCCCGTGCTGGGCCTCGCGCTGGGGCACCCCGCATAGCAGCCGCAGCTCAAGCCGCGTATGCCGCGCGAGCTGCAGTTCTTCGACAACGCATACCCCGCGGATGACGAGACGCCGGATGTGCTGGCGCAGTTCAAGGACTTCGATGCGACCGTGCACGAGTACTACGATCTGCGCGATGCCTCGAAGCCGGTGGCGGGTTTCACCGACCAGATCGCCCAGGGCGCGACGAGTGACGCGCCGCTGAAGAAGGCGCTGCACAGCCACGAGGTGAGGCAGGGCTTCGCGGACTGAGGATGGCGCGCGCGGCGCGGGTTGCGCGGGTTGCATGAGGCGCGGGCTGTGTGGATTGTGCACGATGAGCCGCGCAATCCACACAGCCCGGCCGGCGGTTTACAGGAGGCCGTCGGGCGGCGTCAGGCGCACGATATTGTTCTCGAGGTCGATCTCGGGCACGATTTGCTCGACGAAGGGCACGAGCGCGCGCTTGCCGTCGGCGTCCTCGAGCACTTCGAGCAGGAACTGCGCGGGGGAGTCGAGAACATCGTCGACCGTACCGATTTTTCGCGCGGTCTCCATGCTGTCTCCCACATACACGTCGAGGCCGATGAGATCGTCGGGATACCAGGCGTCCTCGGCCTCCATCTCCTCCTCGGAATCGGCCGGGCAGAACAGCTCGGTGCCGTTGAGGGCCTCCGAGGCGTTGCGGTCGGTGACGTTCCTGAACAGCACAATCCAGCGCTCGCGGAACGTGCGCGACCGCTCGACCGTGAATTCGTTCCCTTCGGCGTCGTAGAGCACCGAGCCCGGCGCGAAGCGGCGCTCCGGCTCGTCGGTGAACACGGTGACGTTCACCTCGCCCTTCAGCCCCTGTGCTCGTCCGATGCGGCACACGCGGAACATCTCCGGGGCGGTGCCGGTATCGGGAGTGGGGGCGCTTGAGCTGGCGGCGGCACTGGTGGATGCGGCCCCGGATGCCGGCGCGGCCTGCGATTGTGCGTTCCGCGAATCGTGTGAATTCCTGCGCTTGCCCGCCATACCCGTCTCCTTACGCTGGCAAAACCGATCGTTCCACTCGGCGGAACGTTTCGCCCTACAGAATACAGGAGCCTCCCCACCCCGCGCGGTTAGGATCGGTCCGAAAAGCGCCAGCCGAGCCGTTTTGGCCTTGGGCGGGTGTGGTGGCACCCACTTTACGCGGTTTTGGGGAGTTTTCTGACGATTTTCCCGCCAAGATGGGCTTCGGCGGGTGTGGTGGCACCCGCCCAACGAATAAAAGAAAACCCCGGCGCGGGGCCGGGGTTGAAACGAAGTGCCTTAGCGGCGAACATCCATGATATCGACGCGGATCTTGTGGTCGGACAGCGCCTGGGCGACGGTGCGAATGGAATTCGCAGTGCGCCCGCCGCGGCCGATCACGCGGCCGATATCCTCGGGATTCACGCGCACGCGCAGAAGTTCGCCGCGCGCGTTCTCGTGGGACTTCACGGACACATCATCCGGAAAGTCGACGATGTTGCGAATCAGATGTTCGACAGCTTCAGCAAGCATGATTACTCAGCCTTCTCTTCGGTGGCTTCCTCGGAAGCCTCGGTCTCGGCGGCCTCAGCGGCAGCGGCGGCCTCGGCATCAGCCTTGGCCTTCGCCTCGGCCTTGGCGGCCTTCAGCTTCTGGGCCTTGTTCTCCTCGGCCTGAACACGAGCGGCAGCATCCGGACCTTCCTCAACGGTCTTCAGCGTGCCCTCGGCACCGGGCAGGCCCTTGTACTTCTGCCAGTCACCGGTGATGTTGAGGAGCTTGAACACGGGGTCGGACGGCTGTGCGCCGACGCCAAGCCAGTACTGCGCGCGCTCGGAGTCGATCTTGATCGTGGAAGGCTGCGTGTTCGGGTCGTAGGTACCGATGGTCTCGATAGCACGGCCGTCGCGCTGCTTGCGGGAATCAATCACCACAACGCGGTAGAACGCGTAGAACTTCTTGCCGAAACGCTGCAGACGAATCTTGGTTGCCAAAATGGCTCTCCTTTAATGTGGATTTGCTCGCAGACACCGCTGTGTGGGGCACGGCGACGTCTGGTCGCGTTGCTCCCATGCGCTCGGTATAGAGGGCCCCGGACGCACGGATAACAGATGGAATTATAGGGGTTGCGGTGGATTTTCGCCACCCGACGCTCCGACGGCGCGAGGTGTTCCTGTGTCGTCCCGATTACGATTCGCCGCGTCGTTCCGCTCACGCCGTCCCGTCGATGCGCAGTGTGGCGATCTGGGCCTTGTGGTCGGTGCGCGGAATCGACAGCGTGCGCATATCGAGCCCGGTCACGCCCTGTGTATGCACCACATGGTCGAGCTCGAGCAGCGACGGCACGAAGGACCACGATGCCGGGAACGACAGATGCGTTCCGCCGTGCATCTCGTACGAAACGTCGTTGAACCCGCCGTTTCGCAGCATGGCGCGGTACGACGCATGGCTGAGATTCGCGTTGAGGTCGCCCATCAGCACCACCGGGTCCGGCGCGCCCGCGCCCGACGGCGTGCCGAGGAGGGAAAGCGCGGCGAGGCCGTCGCCCCATCGGTCGGCGCCCCGGTGCGGCGAGGCCACGTGCGCGCTGACGAAAGTCACGTTCACGCCGTCGATGGCAAGCGTCACGGCCGGCACATGCGCAGCCTTCGCATCGGCGGCATCGTCCGTCGTCGCGACGGGCTCGGCCCGGCTGCAGATGGCGTTCACACCGCCGTTGTCGGCATCGGACTGCGCGCCGAGCACACAGTGGGGAAACACGTTGCCGAGACCCTCCTCGTCGAGGCGCGACTTCAGGTCTCCGTACACCTCCTGGATGGCCAGCACGTCGACATCGTATTGCTTCGCCGCGTGCACGATGGCGCTGGCGTCCGCCTTGCCATAGCGCGCGTTGACGGTCATGACCGTGACGCATCGCGTTGCGGAATCGGCGCTTGCGGAATCGGCGCCGGAACACGATGCGAGGGCCGCCGATCTGTCGGCCGCGGACATTGTGGATTGCGCCGGGTTCCCGAGCGCCGTGTTGAGCCCGCCGGGAAGTCTGACCGCGTAGCCGGCCGAGAACAGCAGGTCGACGAGCAGAAGCACGATGGCCACGATGGCCTGCGCGGGCGTATGCCGTGCCAAGGCCCAGACGCCGATGACGGCGAGCGGGAGCCACAGCAGCGGCGTCAGCGCCGTGAGCTGGATCTGCGTCGGCGAGGCGTGGTCGGCGGCCGCCGGCAGCGCGCGCATCGCCATCCACAGCGCCAGAAGCGCGAGAAGTACCCACAGAATGATGGTCAGCGGCGGCATGGAACTCCTCCTTGGCGTGCCGGACGATGATGCGGACGATTTTCCGCGTGCCGTGCGCTTGCGCGATGAGGTCGTGCGCTTGCGCGATGACGGGGCCGTGCGGCCTGCGGACGTGCGCCTGGCCGATGTGCGGCTTGCGGACGCGCGGCTTGCGGACGCGCGGCTTGCGGACGCGCGGCTTGCGCTTCGGCTCCGCGACGTAGCGGCGCGAGTGGTTCGGTCGCTGTGCGATGCGTCCTGTCCGCTGTGGTTCTCGGCGCGGTCCGCGGTGTGGTTCTTGGCGTAGTTCTTCGTGTGATGCGTCAGGGCGGTGTCGTCATCCGGCGCCAGGGCGCGTGCGAGCAGCACATTGTGCGCGTCTTCGGTGGCCTCGGCGCGGAGCTTCGCATCATGCGCCGAGCCGCCTCGGGAGGAGCCGCTGCGTGAGGAGCTGCCGCGGGGCGAGCCGTTGTTCGCGGAACCCTTGCGGTTATCGTGGTGCGCCGCCATCGCCGTGCCTCCTTCCTGCCGTGGCCTGTGGTACCGGTGCCTTCGGCAAGCCAATCGTGGTGCCGGTGCCATCGGAACGGTGCCATCGTATAGAAAAACGGCGGCATGCGCCTCCTGCGAGGTCTATGCCGCCGTTATGCGCCCGCGCGCGCCGCGAAACGCCGCCGCGCACGCGAAGCGCCTGCGTCAGCGCCCGAACATACCGTTGAGGCCACCCAGGTCGCCGAGCTGCGACTGCAGCTGCTGCAGGTCCGGCGTCTGCTGGCCCGCCGGCTTCATGAACGCCGAGCCGCCGGAGGCGCCCGCGCCGCCCGACAGCCTCTGGCGCAGCGCCTTTTCCTCGGCCTCGCGCTTCATCGGGTTCCCGGACTTGCTTTTGCCCTTCCTGCCCTTCTTCGCGGCCTTGCCCTTGGCCTTCTTCGAGCTGCCGTAGCCGGGCACGCCCGGGATGCCGCTCATGCCGGAGCTCATGCGCTTCATCATCTTCGCGGCCTGATTGAAGCGGTCGAGGAGATTGTTCACGTCGCTGACCGTGCGGCCGCAGCCGTAGGCGATGCGCGCGCGGCGGGAGCCGTTGATAATCGACGGGTTGCGGCGCTCCTCGGGCGTCATCGAGTAGATGATGGCCTCGGTGCGGTCGATCTCATGCTCGTCGAGCTGGTCGATCTGCTGACGGTACTGCGCCATGCCCGGGATCATGCCGAGGAGCTTCTTCATCGAGCCGAGCTTGCGCAGCTGCTCGAGCTGCTGGATGAAGTCGTCGAAGCCGAACTCGCCCTCCGACATCTTGTTCATCGTCTCGCGCGCCTGCTTCTCGTCGAACTGACGCTCGGCCTGCTCGATCAGCGTGAGCACGTCGCCCATGTCGAGGATGCGGGAGGCCATGCGGTCCGGGTGGAACACCTCGAAGTCCTTGAGGCCCTCGCCCGTCGAGGCGAAGAGAATCGGCTTGCCTGTCACGCTCGCCACCGACAGCGCCGCGCCGCCGCGGGTGTCGCCGTCGAGCTTCGAGAGCACCACGCCCGTGAAGTCGACGCCTTCGTCGAAGGCCTTCGCCGTGTTCACGGCGTCCTGGCCGATCATGGCGTCGATGACGAACAGCACCTCGTTCGGATGCACGGCGTCGCGGATGTCACGCGCCTGCTTCATGAGCTCCTCGTCCACGCCGAGGCGGCCGGCGGTATCGATGATCACCACATCGTAGAGCTTGTTCTTGGCATATTCGATGGAATCGCGCGCCACCTTCACCGGGTCGCCGGTGGCCTGGCCGGGCGAGACCACGTCGGAGCTGCCGGTCTGCACACCGGGTTCCGGCGCGTACACGGGCACGCCCGCGCGTTCGCCGACCACCTGCAGCTGCGTCACGGCGTTGGGGCGCTGCAGGTCGCAGGCCACGAGAAGCGGCGTGTGGCCGGTGTCCTTGAGCCAGTAGCCGAGCTTGCCGGCGAGGGTGGTTTTGCCCGCGCCCTGGAGGCCGGCGAGCATGATGATGGTCGGCGGGCGCTTGGCGAAGTTCAGCGGACGGTCGACGCCCGCGCCGAGGATGTTGGTGAGTTCCTCGTTGACGATTTTGACGACTTGCTGCGCGGGGTTCAGGGCCTCGGAGACCTCGGCGCCGAGGGCGCGTTCGCGTACGCGCGCCGTGAACGAGCGCACGACGTCCAGCGAGACGTCGGCGTCGAGCAGGGCGCGGCGGATCTCGCGAATCGTGCCGTCGATATCCGATTCCGAGAGCTTGCCCTTGGAGCGCAGATTCTTGAATGCGCCGGTCAGGCGATCGGTAAGTGAACTAAAAGCTGCCATAGCCCACTAGTCTATTGCACACCGTGGAATCTGCGGCGAAAACTCGGGGGTTCCGGGCCCGTTTTTGCGCAGGGCCGGATGCGGGCGTGCGGTCGGGCGTGCGGTCGGGCGTGCGGGGCCGGTTTGCCAATCGGTTTCTTGCCGGACCTCCGCCCGACTTCCTCCCATCTTCCTCTCATCTGAGTAGATTGGGCGGCATGTCTGTGTTTTACCACGTGGAGAACGGCATGGTCGAGGTCACGCCGGAGGAAAGGGATTGCAACGAGGATATCTGCGTGGGGCGGGCCAACGCCATCGCGCTGTGCGCGTCCGTGATCGGCATTGCGGCCGTTGCGGTGGCGGGGCGTTGTCTCGGCGTTCCCGTGACCGTCGCGACATGGTTTTTCTTCGTCACGCTTGTGGTGTACCTGATGGTGAGGTTCCGCCGCGGTCTGTTCGTCAGGCCCGACCGCAGCCTGGCGCGGTCGAGCGCGAGTATGTATGAGGAGAAGGGCTATACGCACGGCATGGAGCAGGATGCGCGCGAGAGTCTGTCGGACCTGCGCGATGTCTCGATGATCGGCAAGAGGTTCCCGCGCGAGAAGCTGGACAAGCACATGGCGCAATGGCGCGGGCTCGATCCGGGCCATCAGTGGCAGCAGGGCATCGGATACAAGCGGCGCGAGGACGGCGTTCTGGAGATGACCGCGCCCGAATACCGCGCCGAGCTGTGGGGCATTATGCAGAAAACCGTGAAGTCGCAGATAGGCACGGTGATCGGCTCCATGCTGGTGTTTGGGTTCCTGTTGACCGCCGCGGGCGGCGTGTGGAGCTCGACCGCGACGATGTCCGCGCCCGATGCGGCCGTGGACGGTGTGTATTCGGTGGCCGCTGCGAATGTCAGCACCGACGGAATCGGCGCCGACGGATCCTTCCGCGCCATCCCGGCGCGCGGCGGTCACGGTGGCGGACATGGCGGCGGCCACGGAGGTCACAGCAGCCATGGCGGTCACGGATACCACGGGTACCACGGCGGACACGGCGGATCTGGCTCGGGCAGCTGGTTCGGATTCAGGAAAAGCGGCGTCAACATTCCCGTCGCGCTGAGCGCCGGCGGTGGGAACATCGTCGTGCTTCTTGCGGAGCTGGGAATCGTGGGCCTTTTCAAAAAGCGGTGTGAGAAGGAAGCCGTGCAGTGGGACGAGCGTTTCCGCGCCACGGAGAACACCGGCATGCCCGTCGAGGAGATCTCGCGATGGATGGGTTGCGCGCCGCTGACCGTCAGCGACGCCGCGCAGGCCGAGCGGCGCAATAAGCTCGAACTCGCGCGCCGTGATGCGATATGCGACGATGAATACGCCGTTTGGTGCGCCCCGACCCCTGATTCCGCCTTCGCTCCCTCCGGCGCCGGCATTGAATCGGACCGGCATGAATGAATTCGATAACAGTGGCACGGTTCGCGGATATTTTCGACGATTTTGTCCTGAAAAATCGTGGATTTTGGTCCAGAACCCGTACCACTGTTATGCGTTATGGGACCCCGGTTTCCCGGGGGGCCGGTTTTCCGGGGGGCCGGTTTCCCCGGCCGAACCGCTCTACTCGAGCTTCCAGGTGGAGGGGCCCTGCGGCTTGTCCTCGATCGTGACGCCGAGCTCCCTGAGGTGGTCGCGGATCGCGTCGGCCACGGAGAAGTTGCGCTCGCGGCGCGCCTGCTCGCGCTCGACGAGCTTGTCTTGGATCAACGATTCCAGAACCGTCATCGGCGTCACGCCGCTCTTCGCGCCCGAGGCTCCGCCGGCGGCACCGGCCAGCGCGCCCGTCGTGCCCTGCGCGAACGCACCGGCCGCCGCCGCGCTCTGCGTCAGCCACGGCTCGGCCAGCGGATCGAGCCCGAACACATCGAGCATCGCGCGCACCGTCAGCACATCGTTCGCCACCTCGCCGCGCAGCGACTCGTCGCCCGCCTCGAAGGCCGCGAGCTTGGAGTTGCCCGAGCGAATCGTGCTGAAAACAACGCCCAGCGCCGTCGGCACCGTGATGTCGTTGTTCATGGCGTCGGTGAACTCCGCCGGCAGCTCATCCGCACCCAGCGCCTGCACGGCCTCGCGCGTCGGCTGCTGTCCGAGCGCGGCACCCGCGCGCGTCACGAAATTCACGATGCGGTCATGCGCCGCCTCCGCTTCGACAAGCGACTGCTCGCTCCACTCGAGCATCGAGCGGTAATGCGCCGCAGCCAGCGCGTAGCGCACCACCCACGCGGAGTGGTTCGCCATGACGGACTGGATCGACAGGCCGGTTCCGAGCGACTTGCTCATCTTCTCGCCCTTCGCCGTCACCCATGCCAGGTGCATCCAGCGGTGCGCGAAGCCCCAGCCCGCGGCGCGCGACTGCGCCATCTCGTTCTCATGATGCGGGAAGCGCAGGTCCAGGCCGCCGCCGTGGATGTCGAACTCGTCGCCCAGGTAGCGATGCGCCATCGTGGAGCATTCCAGATGCCAGCCCGGACGGCCCGCGCCGAACGGCGCATCCCAGCGCGCGTCGGCCGGGTCGGAAGCCTTCGGCGCCTTCCACAGCGCGAAATCGCGCGGATCGTGCTTGTCGGGCGATGCATCGGCGTCGTTGACCGGATTGTACTTGTCAGGGCCGGTCGCGTCGACGGACGGGCCCATGCGGTCGGCCACCTCGGCGTCCTCGTCGGCCGCCTTCGTGCCTCGCTCCTGGTGCGTCAGCTCGCCGTAGGCCGGCCAGCTCGGCACGTCGAAGTACACGTTGCCGCTCGGCGTGCCGTCGGCATTCGGGACCACATAGGCGTGGCCGCGGTCGATAAGGCGCTGTACAAGGGCGATCATGTCGTTCATATGGCCGGTGGCGCGCGGTTCGTAGGTGGGCGGGATGACGCCGAGCGTGTCATAGGCGTGGCTGAACTCGCGCTCGTAGTGGTAGGCGCGCGCCCACCAGCGCTGGCCGGCGGCGGCCGCCTTGTCGAGGATCTTGTCGTCGATGTCGGTGACGTTGCGGATCAGCGTGACCTTGTACCCCAGGCGCGTGAACCAGCGGCGGATGACGTCGAACGACACCGCGGCGCGCAGATGGCCCACATGCGGCGAGCTGTCCACCGTGGCACCACACACATACATGCTCACCTCGCCGGGCTTGATCGGCTCGAACGGCGTGATGGAATGCGTTGCTGTGTCATACAGGCGCAGGCCGGCGGCGGCTGCCGACAGGGCCTGCGGCGTGGTGTTCTCGGTGTTGGTCATATTTCGAGGGTACTTGCGTTGCGTGACATACACGGCGGTTTTCCCGTTGTTTTGTGCGTTGTTTCGTGTGTTTTCCGGGAGGGCGTTATCGGTTTTCCGGAGGACGGGTTATCGGACGGGTATCGCCTGCGGTGCGGGTTGCGTGGCGCGGCGGTGTTGTCGTGCGGCGGTGTTGCGTTGCGGGCATCATGGCGCGGCGATGGTGCGGGCATCGTTTTTCCGAAACCACGATGTTCCCACCGTGGTTCATAGTCCGCCGTGAGCCATGCGGGCACGCGCCGTTTGTCGGTTGTAAACAACTCGTGTCACAATGGACACATGTCCAAGCCACAGGTGCTTATCTTGACGCATGCTCCGTGGGAGCGTCCCGGCCGTATTCTCGATGCTTTGGAAACATGCGGCCTTGAATACACGATTACGTCGATCCTGAAGAAGCCGAAGGCCGACCTCCCCGATTTCAAGGACCTCGCCGGCCTTGTGCTCATGGGCGGTCCGATGGGCGCCCTCGATTACGACGAATATCCGGGTCTGAAAACCGAGTCGAAGCTTGCGAAGGCTGCGATCGTGGCCGGCAAGCCCGTGCTCGGCGTCTGCCTGGGGCATCAGATCATGGCCACTGCGCTCGGCGGCAAGCTGCGCCCCGGCAAGGCGCCGGAAATCGGTTTCGGAACGGTGCAGCGCCTCGAGAACAGCCATGAGTTCCTTCCCATGTGGGGCAAGAAGGCCACCGTGCTGCATTGGCACAACGATTGCGTGACCCTCCCGGCCGGCGCGACGCCCCTTGCGAAGTCGGACCTGACGAAGGTGCAGGCCTTCCGCTTCGGCTCGGCGCTCGGCATGCAGTTCCATCTCGAGGTGACGCCCGCGCTATTCGACGCGTGGCTCAGCGAGAAGGAGATGGTCAAGGACCTCAAGAAATCCGACGTGGCGCGTCTGCGGGAGGAATATCCCGAGAAGGACGCGCTGATCAAGCCCTTCGCGTCGGCTGTGTTCGAGGGATTCGCCGCGCGATGCAGCACCCACGCGAAAACCCTGGAGGAAGCGAAGCCCAAGGAGAAGAAGATCGTCATCAGCTAAGTGCGGTGCGCGGTGTGCGGTGCGGTGCTGTGCGCGGGTCGGCGGTGCGGCGGTGCTGTGCGCGGCGCTCGCCTTATAACAGTGGTACGTGTTTCGGATCAAGATCCACGATTTTGAGGGGCGAAATCGTGGAAAATGTCCGCAAGCCGTACCAGTGTTCTTGATTCCACGTCTTGTTCCAGAAATCTTGGTGTCTGACGATTCACGACAAGCCAACGGTGGCCTTGGCTGGTCGTTTCCGTGCCAGTGAGGGGCACTGTTGGCGGGAGGAGGGGCACCGCACGCTCGCACACGCTCGCACATGGTCACGCGGCACACGTATCCTTGTCGTACTATGCCTAGCACTCCTACTTTCGATCTGGGACTCGAGCATGTGTCCCTCTCCTTCGCCACCAAAGACATTTTCATCGACGTCACGCAGGGCGTGAACGAAGGCGACCGCATCGGAATCGTCGGCCGCAACGGCGACGGCAAATCCACTCTTCTCAGGCTTTTCAGCGGGGAACAGGAACCCGACGAGGGCCGCGTCTCGCGCCGCAACGGCCTGACCCTCGGCATCCTCGAACAACGCGACCGCCTCGATGATTCCGCCACCGTGCGCGACGCGGCACTCGAGGGCCGCGCCGACTACGAATGGGCCGCCGACGCGAAGTCACGCGACATCGTCGAAACCCTTCTCGCCGGCATCGGCCTCGACGCGCGCGTCGGAGAGCTCTCCGGCGGCCAGCGCCGCCGCGTCGACCTCGCGCGCCTTCTCGTACACGACTGGGACATCATCGCCCTCGACGAGCCCACCAACCACCTCGACATGCTCACGATCCACTGGCTCGCCGAGCATCTCAAACACCGCTGGCCCGCCGGGCAGGGCGCGCTGCTCATCGTCACCCACGACCGCTGGTTCCTCGACGAGGTCTGCGAAAGCATGTGGGAGGTCCACGATGGCGTGATCGAACCCTTCGAAGGCGGCTACAGCGCCTACATCATGCAGCGCGTCGAGCGCGACCGCCAGGCCGACGTCATGGAGACCAAGCGCCGCAACCTCGCGCGCAAGGAGCTTGCGTGGCTGTCGCGTGGCGCCCGCGCCCGCGCCACCAAGCAGAAGTTCCACGTCAAGCAGGCGCGCGAGCTCATCGCCGACGTGCCGCCCGTGCGCAACTCCCTCGAACTCAAGGCCATGGCCACCTCGCGCCTGGGCAAGGACGTGGTCGACCTCGTGGACGTCACGAAGATCTGGCCCGCCGCCGACCCCGAGCACCCCGGTCCCGATGCGGTGAGCGTCGAGGTCTCCGTTGACCCGGCCGAGCGCCCGCTTGACGCGGACGGCAACCCGGTCGGCCCCGACACGGCCGCCGCGCAGACGCGCACGATCACCGGCCGCCGAGTGCTCGATGACGTGACCTGGCTGATCGGCCCCGGCGACCGTTTTGGCATCGTCGGCGCCAACGGCGTGGGCAAATCCACGCTCCTGGGCATTATCGACGGCACCATCGAGCCCACGCTCGGCCATGTGAAAATCGGCAAGACCGTGAAGTTCGCCGTGCTGTCGCAGCAGCTGGACGAGCTCGAGAAACTCGGCAAGTACAAGATCAAGGAGGTGCTGAGCCGCTACAAGCCCAGCTACATCGTGGACGGCAAGGAAACGACGCCGGGCCAGATGATGGAGCGCCTGGGCTTCAGCTCCGCGCAGCTCATGACGCCCATCGCCGACCTGTCGGGCGGGCAGAAGCGCCGTATGCAGTTCCTGCTCATCCTGCTGGACGAGCCGAACGTGCTCATCATGGACGAGCCCGGTAACGACCTCGACACCGATATGCTCGCTGTCATGGAGGACGTGCTTGACACCTGGCCGGGCACGCTCATCGTGGTGTCGCACGACCGGTATCTGCTCGAACGCGTGACCGACGAGCAGTTCGCGCTGATCGACGGCAAGGTGCGCCATCTGCCCGGCGGCGTGCAGGATTACATCGACATCATGGACCGCAGGCGTTCGGCGGGCGTGGGCGTGGGGGAGTCGCTGTCGTCGCAGGTGGGCGCGGATGCGTCGACTTCCGTGGGTGGCGTGAAAGGCGGTGCAGCCGGTTCTGCTGATTCCGACGATTCCGCGCCGCAGCTGACTCCCGAGGAGGCCAAGGCGCTGCGTCAGAAGAAGTACCAGGCGGGCAAGCGCATCAGCGCCATTGAGCGCAAGCTTGGCAAGCTCGAGCAGCAGATCGCCGATATCGATGCGCAGATGGCGGCCCATGACCCCTCGGATTATGAGGGTCTCAATGATCTCAACCAGCAGCGCGCCGCCGTTGTTGACGAGAAGGAGGGGCTCGAGGCCGAGTGGCTCGAGCTCAGCGAGCTCGTCGAGGGGTAGGGCGCGTCCAGTCCACGCCGCTTGTCGGCTCGTCGAAGACATACACCGTCTTGTCGCATGCCTCGGCGGGCGTGGGCACTGTGGGGTTTGGCTTCACAACGGGTCCGGTGGAGTTTGACCCCATCGACGGTGGGGCGGCTGGCGGTGGGCGTGTGTTTTACCGCTACGATGGGGCGGCGGTTGGTTCGGTTGGTGTGGAGGGTTGGGGTGGTGTGGTGTGTGGCAGGGTGGTGTTGAGTGTGAGTGTTCGCTCACACTGAAGGCGGTTGATCCACGATGTGGCGGGGTTTGGTGGGGTCGGGGGCGTTGGGTGTGAGTGTTTGTGTGCGGTGAAGGGGTCTGACCCCAGTTTTAGGTGGGTTTTTGAAGGTCAAGGCCGTTGAGTGTGAGTGTTCGCTCACACTGAAGGCGGTTGATCCACGATTAGGCGGGGGTTTGGTGGGGTCGGGGGCGTTCAGTGTGAGTGTTCGCTCACACTGAACGGGGTTTGATGTCGGTTGTGAGCTGATGCGCGGGGAAATCATGGCTGGTGGTGAGGATTCTTCGCCATCAGGGCCGGTTTTGGGCACTGCGCCGGCGCGTGCGGAGATTTTGGGTGTTCGTGGCGAAGGCAGTGCGCCATCAACACGATTTTCCCGCCGTCCCGCCCCCGCACAAACGCAAAAGGCTTCTGACGCGCACTGCGCATCAGAAGCCTTATTCACTCGCCTCGGCGGCCCCGGGAATCGTGTAACCCGCTCCCCGGAGCAACCGAAACCGAAACCGGAACCTACTCGGCGAGGGCCTTGTCAACCACCTCGGTGGCCTCCGCGAGCACCTTGTCCAGGGCCTCGGGAGACTCGAAGGACTCGGCGTAGACCTTGTAGATGTTCTCGGTGCCGGACGGACGGGCGGCGAACCAGTTGTCCTTCGTCGTCACCTTGATGCCGCCGATCGGCGCGTCGTTGCCCGGAGCCTTGGTGAGCTTCGCGGTGATGTCCTCGCCGGCGAGCTTCGTGGCGGTCACATCGTCGCCGGTGAGCTTGGCGAACTTCTGCTTCTGCTCGAGCGTGGTCGGCGTGTCGATGCGCTTGTACCAGCTCTCGCCGAAGCGGGCCACCTGGTCCTTGTGCAGTTCGGCCGGGTTCTTTCCGGTCTTCGCGGTGATCTCAGCGGCCAGGAGGTCCGGAATCAGACCGTCCTTGTCGGTGGTCCACACGCGGCCGTCCTTGCGCAGGAAGCTCATGCCGGAGCTCTCCTCGCCGCCGAACGCCACCTTGCCGGTGAACAGCGGGTCGACGAACCACTTGAAGCCCACGGGGACCTCGACGAGCTTGGCGCCGATGGAGGCGGCCACGCGGTCGATGAGGCTGGAGGACACAAGCGTCTTGCCGATGCCGGCGCCTTCCGGCCAGCCCGGACGGTTCGGCTTGCCGTCCTTGTCCTTGCCGAACAGGTACTCCACGCACACGGCGATGTAGTGGTTCGGGTTCATGACGCCCCAGTCAGGGCACACGATGCCGTGGCGGTCGGCGTCCGGATCGGTGCCGCCCACGAGGTCGTACTTCTCCCAGGCGCCGTTGTTGAGGGAGTCCACGAGGCCCTTCATGGCGTACGGGGAGGACGGGTCCATGCGGATCTTGCCATCGTGGTCGATGGTCATGAAGCGCCAGGTCGGGTCCACCTGCGGGCGAACCACGTCGATGGTGGTGCCGTACTTCTCGTTGATCAGCGGCCAGTAGTTCACTGAGGCGCCGCCCAGCGGGTCGATGCCGAGGCGCACGCCGGAGGACTTGATGATGTCGAAGTCGATGACGTTCTCGAGGTCGGCCACGTAGTGCTCGCGGAAGTCGAACTTTTCGATGAGCTCGGAGTTGATGGCCTGCTCGAACGGCACGCGCTTGACGTTCTTCCAGTTCGGCAGCAGCTCGTTGGCGCGGTTGGCGATCCAGTTGGTGGTCTCGGCCGGGGCGGGGCCGCCGGTCGGCGGATCGTACTTGAAGCCGCCGTCGGTCGGCGGGTTGTGGGACGGGGTCACGACGATGCCGTCGGCGATGTCCTCGCCGGAGAAGCGCTGCGTGCCGTCGGCCGCGCGGTTATGCGTCAGGATGGCCTGGGAGACGACGGGCGTCGGGGTGAAGTCGTCGCGGGAGTCGATGCGCACGCGCACGCCGTTGGCGACGAGAACCTCGATGGCGGTCTTCCATGCCGGCAGCGACAGGGCGTGGGTGTCGCGGCCGATGTACAGCGGACCGGTGATGCCGGCGGCCTTGCGGTTCTCCGCGATGGCCTGGGCGATGGTGACGATGTGGGCCTCGTTGAAGGAGGTCTTGAGCGAGGAACCGCGGTGTCCCGAGGTTCCGAAGCTCACGCGCTGCTCGGGCACGTTCACATCGGGAACGAGGTCATAGTACTTGCCGATGACCTCGTCGACATTGATCAGATCTTTTTCGGTGGCGGGCAGTCCCGCGTTCTTTGCAACCATACGTCTTAGTTTGCCACGATTCCCAGACGTTTCGAGGGCTTGAGGCCGCGTCGTTTCGCATCGTGGCGGGACGGAACGGACATCGTGGCGCACGACACGCCCGGAGCGCATGCGACACGCCGATGGATTCACGATTCGCAAGCGATTGCAAGCCCTTCCGGATCATGCCTGCGGAGCGCTTGCCGAATTGGCGCAAACGGTTTATCTTGGCACCTGTTATTGGCAGGGTTGCTACTCGAGCATTAACGAGGCAAGACCTGGAATCCACGCGTGGAATTTCTATATTCATCGAAATTCCACATTCGTGCGTGGGTTCCAGGTCTTTTTGCGTTTAAGGTGTAAGAGACGGCAATGACGCCGTGGATCCCATATAAGTCAAGGGAGATTCAGATGGGTAAGAACCAGGAATCCGCGAAGGCGATTATCGCCGGCGTGGGTGGTGTCGGCAACATCTCGATGCTGACCCACTGCGCCACGCGACTTCGCTTTACGCTGAAGGACACCGGCAAGGCCGACACCGAGGCCCTGGAGGGAACGAAGGGCGTGCTTGCCGTGGTCAAGCAGTCCGACACCGCCCTGCAGGTCGTTATCGGCGGCGGCGTGGAGCAGATGTACAACGACATCATGGCTCTGCCGGAGATGGCCAATGTCAAGGGCGGCGAAGTCGAGGACGACGCTGACAGCGAGCTGACGAACGATCAGGTCAAGGCGCAGGAACGCGCCAAGACCAAGGGCAAGAACAAGTGGGTGGATTCGTTCTTCGAGTTCCTCTCCGATTCGTTCCGCCCGATCATCGGCGTGCTTCTGGGTGCGTCCCTCATCATCGCCATCATCAACGTGCTCATCGCCTGCCACGTGGTCTCCAACGAGACGCAGTCTCCGACGATGCTGTTCTGCCGCGCCATGTACCGCGGCGTGTTCTACTTCCTTCCGATCATGATCGCCTACAACGGCGCCAAGAAGCTCAAGGTCGACCCGTGGGTCGGCGCCGCCATCATGGGCGCTGTCATGACCCCCGAGTTCCTGGCATTGGCTGACCCGGTCAAGTACGCGTCCATATTCTCCACGGCTGACGGTCAGAATGCCGCTCAGTCCGCGCTCACCTGCGTGACGAACGCAACCCTGGGCACCGATTCGTGCACCACGCAGGTGTTCGGCCTGACGATGCAGCTCAACGATTACTCCGGCAACGTGTTCGTGCCGCTGCTCATGGTCGCTGTGCTGGCGCTCGTCTACAAGGGCCTGCAGAGGATCATCCCGAACTCCGTGCAGCTCGTGTTCGTGCCGTTCCTCTCCATGCTCGTCATGATCCCGATCACCGCTTTCATCATCGGCCCGATCGGCGTGTGGCTGGGCAATGGCCTGGGCATCGGCCTCGCATGGATGAACACCAACGCACCGTTCGTGTTCGCCATCCTCATTCCTATGCTGTATCCGTTCCTCGTGCCGCTCGGCCTGCACTGGCCGCTCAACGCCCTCATGCTCATGAACATCGACACGCTGGGCTATGACTTCATCCAGGGCCCGATGGGCACGTGGAACTTCGCCTGCTTCGGCGCCACCCTCGGCGTGCTCATCATCGCCATCCGCGAGAAGGACACGCAGATGAAGGAAACCGCCGGTGGCGCTCTCGCAGCCGGTCTGCTCGGCGGCGTCTCCGAACCGTCGCTCTACGGCATCCACCTTCGCTACAAGAACGTGTACAAGCGCATGCTCGTCGGCTGCTTCGCAGGCGGCCTCAGCATCGCCATCCTCGGCTGGCTCTTCCCCTCCACGCTCGCTGACGGCACCGTTGTGCGCGGCGTGACCACCACGGCCTTCGCCTTCACCTCGCTGCTCACCATCCCGGTGTTCAACCAGATGTGGGTCTACGCCATCTCCATCGCCATCGCATTCGCGGTGTCCGCCGTGCTCGTCGCCACGCTTGACTACCGCACCCCGGAGCAGAAGGCCGAAGCCCACGCCCGCATCGCCCGCGAGCAGGCCAAGGCGGCCGCCGCTTCCGGCGCCGCTGCGTCCGTCGCTCCGTCCGTCGCTCCGGCCGCGACCGCCATCGCCAACGACGTGGCCGCCGCCTCCGCCCCGGCCGAGTCCACCACCGAGGTCCTCGCGCCGCTTGCCGGCCATACCGTGACCCTCAAGGACACCGGTGACGCCGTATTCGCCTCCGGCGCCCTCGGCAACGGCCTCGGCATCGCCGACCCGACGGAGTCCCAGGTCGTCGCCCCGGTCTCCGGCGTGCTCAAGACCGTCGCCAAGACCGGCCATGCCTACGGCATCAAAACCGATGACGGCGTCGAGGTGCTCGTGCACATCGGCATCGACACGGTTAAGATGAATGGCGAGGGATTCACCGTCGCAGTCGCGAAAGGACAGCGCGTCAACGCCGGTGACCTTCTCGCCACCGTTGATTTCGACAAGGTCCGGGCCGCAGGCCATCCGACCGTGACGGTGATGACCGTGACGAACTCCAAGAAGCTCGGAGGCGTCACCCCGCGCACCGGAATCGATGTCAAGGCAGGCGACGCGGTAATCGACATCGCGCGCTGACCCGGCCGACGAAGGCCATGGCCCGCCGCGCGGAACCTGTCCGGGAAGGCGCGGCGAGACATGGTCGACGATGACCTGGACGGCATGAAGGTCCTGCGCGTATTCAATAACAACATCGTTCTCGCCAAGGGCGGGAAGCAGGATGACGAGGTCATCCTGACGGGCCGCGGCCTGGGGTTCCAGGCCCGGCCCGGCGACTCCATCGACCCGGCCAAGGTCGTTCGGGTGTTCGCACCCACCGACGGCCGGGATCCCGACCACATCGCGCAGATGCTGGCGGGGATCCCGGCCGATACGATTCGCATCGTGTCGGAATCGCTGGCGCCGTCCGGACTGGCGGCGCTCGCCGACGATTCGCCGTCCCTCGTCGTGGCGCTCGCCGATCACATCGACGGCGCGATACGGCGCGGGAACGAGGGCGTCTCGGTGGAATACCCGCTGCAGGGCGAGGTCACGAACCTCTACCCGGGCGAATACGCGCAGGCGCAGGCCTTCGTCCAGGCCGTCAACCAGCGCCTCGACCGGCCGCTTCCCGATTCGGAGGCGGTGGCCGTCGCGCTCCACGTGGTCAACGCCGGATTCTCCAGCGGAGACCTGACCTACACCTATCAGATGACCGGAGTCATCGAGCAGGTGCTGGGAATAATCGAAAAGAGATTTGACATCACGCTTGACCGCCGGTCCGTGAACGTGGCGCGTTTCATCACGCATATGCGCTATCTGTTCGTGCGGATCTACGCGGGCAAGCAGCTGACGAAGGAACCGTCGCCGGTCGTCGAGGCCATCAGGGAATCGTTCCCCGACGCCTTGCAGTGCGCGCTCGAATGCGCCGCAGTCATCGAGCTCAGGCTCGACGCCGACCTGTCGGACGACGAGGTGTCGTACATGACGCTCCACATAGCGCGTGTATCCACCGACGCCAGGGAAGAGTAGCCGGCCTCGGCCGGCGGCGTGGGGTTCCGTCCGTCGGTCACGATGTCCGTGACGATTCCGCGGCCGGCGCACAGCCGCCGCGGCGCGTCGTCGCTTATATGGCACCCGGCCCCGAACCGGGACGGATCCGGCGTCCGCCGGATCCGACATGCTCCCGGCGAGAGGATTCGCCGGGATGGAGAAAGGAACCCATTATGATCACCCGTACTGCTGTTGTCGGCGCTTCCGTCGGTCTCCACGCCCGTCCGGCCGCCCTGTTCGCGCAGGCTGTCGATGACAAGGGCATCGACGTCACCATGACCTTCGGCGACGAGGAGGCCGATGCCTCCAGCGCCCTCGAGATCATGACGCTCGGCGTCAAGGGCGGCGACACCGTCACCATCAGCACCGACGACGATTCCGCCGGCGCCGCGATGGACGAGCTCGCCGAGATGCTCACCCGCGACCTCGACGCCGAGTAAACGGACGGCGCACCATGGCTAGCGAACACAAAGTCCTTCATGGCATCGGCGTGTGCGCGGGAACCGCATCCGGTCCCGTCGCCTTCGTGGCCCAGGCGCCCGGCGTCGATGAGAACGAGCCCAAGAGCACCGATCTCGAGGCCGACACCGCACGTCTCGACGACGCGCGCGCCAAGGTGATCGACACGCTCGTCCAGCGTGCCGACAAGGCCACCGACGAGAAGTCCAAGGGCGTCCTCAAGGCCACCGCGCAGATGGCCGGTGACAAGGGCCTGTACAAGAGCATCGTCAAGCATCTCAAGGCCGGCGAGGGCATGACGCACGCCGTCGCGGGCGCCGCCAGCGAATACGCGGCCAAACTCGCCAAGCTCGGCGGCTACTTCGCCGAGCGCGTCACCGACATCAACGACGTGCGCGACCGCCTCATCGCCGAGCTGCGCGGCCTGCCCGCCCCCGGCGTGCCCGACATCACCGAGCCCGTCATCATCGTGGCGCGCGACCTCGCGCCGGCCGAAACCGCCACCCTGCACCCGGGCCAGGTGCTCGGCATCATCACGCAGGAAGGCGGCCCCACCAGCCACACCGCCATTCTCGCGGCGCAGCTGGGCATCCCGTGCGCCGTCAAGACCAAGGGCGCGCTCGACGCCATCGCGGCCGACGATATCGTGGCGCTCGACGGTGGCGTGGGCGAGGTCATCGTCTCGCCGACCGACGACGAGGTGGCGCAGCTCAAGGACCGCGCCGCACGCCGCGCCAAGGCGCTCGCCGGCTCCTCCGGCGAAGGCGCCACCCGCGACGGGCACCGCGTGGCGCTGCTCGCCAACATCGGCACCGTGGACGACGCGATGAACGCCGCCAAGTTCGACCTTGAGGGCTCCGGCCTCTTCCGCTCCGAGTTCCTCTTCCTCGGCCGCGACGAGGCGCCGACCGTCGAAGAACAGACCGAGACCTACACCAAGGTGCTCAACGCCTTCGGCAAGGATCGTCACGTGGTGGTGCGCACGCTCGATGCGGGCGCCGACAAGCCGCTGAAGTTCGCCAACCAGGAGCACGAGGACAACCCGGCCCTCGGCGTGCGCGGCCTGCGACTCGGCATGCGCCGCGTCGACCTGCTCGACACGCAGCTGCAGGCGCTCGCCAACGCGTACCAGGCCACCGGCGGCGACCTGTGGGTCATGGCACCGATGGTCTCCACCGTGGACGAGGCCGAGTGGTTCGCGCAGAAGGCGCGCTCCTACGGTCTGCCCAAGGTGGGTGTGATGGTGGAGGTTCCGGCCGCCGCCATCCGCTCCGCGCAGATTCTGTCGGTGGTGGATTTCTGCTCCATCGGCACGAACGACCTCTCGCAGTACACGATGGCCGCCGACCGCCTCAACGGCGAGCTGGCGAACCTCCTGACCCCGTGGCAGCCGGCCGTGCTCCATATGATCAAGGCCGCCTGCGACGGCGGTGCCGCGACCGGCAAGCACGTGGGCGTCTGCGGCGAGGCCGGCGGCGACCCGCTGATGGCGCTCGTGCTCGCGGGCCTGGGCGTGCAGTCGCTGTCGATGGCGCCGACGAAGGTCAACGCCGTGCGCGCCGCGCTGCGCATGCACGATTTCAGCACCTGCCAGCAGATGGCCGCCTACGCTCTCGACGCCCGCACCGCCGAGGACGCGCGCAAGGCCGTGATCGCGATTGCCGATCCGATGCTGCTCGATCTGCTGTGATACGGTCTGCGGTCCTTGTCTGTTAGGAAGTCCGTTAGGAAGTCTGTCAGAACAAGGTCCGCTAGAAACACGCCAGAATAAACATCAGGCCGGCTCCCGGAAGGGGGCCGGCCTGATGCGTTGCGGCGCACGGCGCACGGTATTCACCGCGGCGCGCCGCGCTAACGGGAGCTTACGCCTCCCACTTATGCGGCTCGATAACCTCGAGGCCGCCCATATAGGGGCGCATCGCCTTCGGCACCTCGATGGAGCCGTCGGCGTTCTGATGGTTCTCGAGAATCGCGACGAGCCAGCGCGTGGTGGCGAGTGTGCCGTTCAGCGTGGCGACGGCGCGGGTGCCGCCGTCCTCGGTGCGCTCGCGGATGTTGAGGCGGCGTGCCTGGTACTCGGTGCAGTTCGAGGTGGACGTCAGCTCGCGGTAGCGGTTCTGCGTCGGCACCCAGGCCTCGCAGTCGAACTTGCGCGCGGCGGAGGCGCCGAGGTCGCCCGCGGCGGTGTCGATGATGCGGTACGGCACCTCGACCTTGCCGAGCATCTCCTGCTCCATGGCGAGCAGCTGCTGGTGCTGGTCGCGGGAATCCTCCTGCTTGCAGTACACGAACATCTCCACCTTGTCGAACTGGTGCACGCGGATGATGCCCATCGTGTCCTTGCCTGCGGCACCGGCCTCGCGGCGGTAGCAGCTCGACCAGCCGCAGTAGCGCAGCGGGCCGTGGGACAGGTCGAGGATCTCGTCGGCGTGCATGCCGGCGAGCGCCACCTCGGAGGTGCCGACGAGGTACTGGTCGTCGGGTTCGCGCAGACGGTAGATCTCGTCGGCGTGCGAGTTGAGGAAGCCTGTGCCCGCCATCGCCTCGGGGCGCACCAGCGTCGGGGTGATGGTCGGGATGAAGCCGTGCTCCTGCGCCTGGTCGACGGCCATGGTCAGCATGGCGATCTCCATGCGGGCCACGTCGCCGCGCAGGAAGTAGAAGCGGGAGCCGGACACCTTGACGCCGCGCTTCATGTCGATTCCGGCAACGCCCTCGCCGAGCTCGAGATGGTTCTTCGGCTCGAAGCCCTCGGCCGCGAAGTCGCGGATCGTGCCGACCTTCTTGACGACGACGTAATCGTCTTCGCCACCTTCCGGAGCCTCGGGCTCCACGATGTTGGAGAGCTTCCACATCGCGGTGGTGTATTCCTCGGAGGCCTTGTCGGCCTCGTCCTTGTACTCGGAGACCTTGGCGGCGAGCGCCTTCGTCTCGGCGATGATCGCGGCCTTCTGGTCGGCGGGGGCGGAGGCGACCTCCTTGCCCTTCGCCTTCTGCTCGGCGCGGGCGGCCTCGTACTGGCGCAGCGATTCGCGGCGGGCTTCGTCGGACTTGAGAACCTCGTCGACGAGTTCCACGGATTCACCGCGCTTGCGCTGGGAATCCTTGACGATATCCGCATGCTCGCGGATGAAATTGATATCAAGCATGCTTCCAAAGTTATCCGCTTTGCGCGACATATGCGGGGCGCCTGCGCGGAACCGCCTATCGCGAATTTTCCCGATATGGCCGCATCGCGGCCATCGGGGTGACACAATGAAACCATGCCCAGTCCGTGGAATGTCATCGTCATCGTCGCGCTTTGCCTCGCAGCCCTGGCAGCGCTGGTCCTGCTTGTGCGCCATCTGCGCCGCCGCCGCGAGGTGCGCGTCGCCACCGCCCGCGAGGACGACGCCCGCGGAACGTACGCGTTCGTCATCAACCCGTCGAAGCCCGGCGCGGAGATGGCGCGCACCTTCATCCGCGAATACTGCGACGAGCATCACATCGTGGACCCCATCATCCTCGACACGCAGCTTGATAAGGACGGCGGCGTCTGCGCGCGCGAAGCGCTCGACCGCGGCGCGCAGGTGGTCGTCGCATGCGGCGGCGACGGCACGGTGCGCACGGTGGCGCGCACGATGGCGGGAAGTGGCCTGGCCATGGGAATCGTGCCAATCGGAACCGGCAATCTGTTCGCCCGCAACATCGGCATTCCCATCGGCAACCTGAACGCCGCCATGGCCGTGGCCACGTCGCGCGGATCGCGCACGGTGGACGCGGGCTTCGTGCAGATGCTCGATTCGCGCACGCCCGAGTACAAGCATCGTTTCCTCATTGTGGCGGGCGCCGGCTTCGACGCCGACATGATCGACGACACCGACCCGCGCTTGAAGAAAAGCATCAGCTGGATGGCGTATTTCGTGGGCGCCGTCAAGCATCTGTTTCAGCAGAAGGCGAAGGGCACCGTGCAGTTCGTGGACGACACGGGCGAGACGCACCGCCAGCCCGACCTCGAGTTCCGCACCGTCATGGCCGGCAACTGCGGGCAGATCCCCGGTTTCTCACTGATGCCGGAGGCTCGGTTCGACGACGGCCTGCTCGATTTCGAGATGATCGACACCAGCGGCGGCGTGATCGGCTGGATGAGCCTGTTCGGCGATGTGGTGCACCAGACCGTGGTGAAGAAGGCGAAGGGGAGCCCGCTGAGTTTCAACTCCACGATCGAGCAGTTCGAGGGACGCCAGGCCACGCTTGAGCTCGAGAAGCCGCAGACCGTGCAGGTGGACGGCGACATCATCGGCAAGTCGCGGCATCTGCGCTTCGGCATCGATCCGCGGGCGCTGATCGTGCGCGTGCCCGAGCTGCCGGAGGGCGACGTGACCGGCGTGATCCAGCCGATTCGCGAGACCGGGCAAAAGCCCGAGGTTGTGGGGTGATGCGCACGTGCGTGCGTGCGGGGGCGGGTGCGTGGTGCGGCGTGGCGTGGCGTGGTGCGGTGCGAGTGCGCTGCGGGCCGTGTGTATAATCGTTGAGTGCTGCGTGCTTGCGGCACGGACAGGTGTCCGAGCGGTCTAAGGAGACGGTCTTGAAAACCGTTGGGCGTAAGCCCCGCGAGTTCGAATCTCGCCCTGTCCGCAGCGATCGAGGCCCCGGGAGGAATCCCGGGGCCTCGTGTTGTGTCCGAGCGTTGCTGCGCTCGAGCGGTGCGGTGGTTCGCGCGGCGATGTAGCTCGGGCGGCACGTCCGCGCATCCCTGCGCGACGCGGTCATCGTGTCCTTAACCCATCACATTGTTCTCGTTTCCGTAACAGTGTGATAGGTTGCGGACATTTTTCGACGATTTTGGCCTCCCAATCGTGTGTTTCTGTCCGTAAGCCATCACACTGTTATGGATTCTGGAACAGTGCCTCTCACTGGCACGATAACGACCAATAAGAGCCACCGTTGCGGGAGAGGGGAGACGATGGGAGGGGATGGAGAGCCGCCCCGCGTCACACGAGGAACAGGCCCCAGTACATGAACATGATGAAGCTGAACACGACGCCGATGAAGTAGACCACCGTCCACGCAATATGGCCCGCGCCGCTGACGGAGGGGCGCTCGTCGAGGGGCTTGCGTCGATGCGCGATCTCCGTGCGCACCATATGCACCACCAGCGAGGCGAACGCCGCGGTGCACACCACCACGAGCAGTCGCGCGGCACCCTGCCACACCACGAGCAGCGTGTGGTTCGTCGACAGCTTGAACACGCTGTACGCGGTGTATGCCACGTAACCCAGCCACAGAAGTGTGGTGAGGAACGTCGCCAGGCCGCACGCCCACAGGCGGCCTGACATTCCCTCGGCGAATCCGGGGCGGCGACGCGCCTCGCGCGAGAGCATCTCGTGCTTGACGATGATATTGCCGGTGGCGGCGCTGTCGGGGGAGGAGTTGGCCTCGAGCTGGGCGAGCGCGGTTTCCTTGCGGATGCGGCGGCGGCGCAGGAAATGCAGCACGGGGAGTCCGAGCAGCGTGATCAGCTGCATCACGATGGCGCCGCCCTGCAAAATAATCAGACCGCGCACGGAGCCTACGAGGCCCGATCCGACCGAGGAGGCGAGCTGGTCGGTGTCGACGTCGGTGGCCTGCCACGGCGTGTCGTCGCCGGCGACGTCGGGGGTGCTCCAGCCGAGGGTTTCCGAGATCTTCGCATCCTGCGCGAAATCGGCCATGTCCTGGATGAAGTTATCGGCCAGCGGCAGGTCCTTCTTCGCCTTCGCGTCGCCCACTCGCATCTGGTGGTTGGCGCCGCGGTAGTAGCGCACAAGCGTATTCGTGTTGCCGTTGTCGGCCATGATCCGGCGCGCGTACTTGGGCGCCTGGATGGTGGGCATCGACAGGTCGTTCGTGCCGTAGACGAACAGCGTGGGCTGCGTCTGCTTGGCCAGGTACGGGGCGACGTCGAAATCGGCGTAGTTCGGCCCGATGCCCGACATCTTGAGCGTGGTGATCCTGCTCGTGATCTGGTTCGTCGGGAACGGCACGTCGAGCACGCGGAAGTAGTCGTCGATGGCGTAGGTCATCTGCTGGCGCGGCGTGTAGACGGGCGCCGAGGTCATGATGGAGAAGCTCACGTCGTTGCGCTCGCTGGCGATGATCGGCGTGATCCACGCGCCTTCGGATTCCGCGTACAGACCCACGCCCTCGGGGTCGACGCCGGGCCAGGCCTCGAGCACGTCGAGCGTCTTCTCATAATCGTGCGCCATCTTCATGTAGTCGCGGTGCTGCCACGAGTAATCGGTCATGTTCTTGTCGGGCACGATGGTGGCCACGCCGGCGGAGGCCATGCCCCATGCGATGTCGCCGTACACCTCGGTCGCCTTGCCCAGGCCGGCGCCGGTGATGAGCATGCAGCCGGGAACGGAGGCGGCGAGGCGCTGTCCGCCGGCGCGGGTGACAGGCATGCGCACGATGGCGCTGATGGTGGTGCCGTCGTCGAGGCTGATGGGGACGGTGGCCTCCGTGACGTCATAAGTGCCCACGGTATCGTTCGTGGTGTCGTTCGACGCGATGGCGGTGCTGGTGCTTCCCAGGTCGATGGTCGCCGTGGAATCCTGCGGCACCCAGTGGGGTGCGATGACGTATCCGAGCAGACTGAACGCCACGAGCAGGATGACGGTCGTGATGGCAGTGGCCAGCAGGCCCTTCTTCTTGCGCATACCCTTACTGTATCGTCACTGCCCGAACACGGCGGCGGTTGTGCTACGCGCTTATTCGCGGCGGCGTGGTAGGGGAGAGGCGACGTACGTGTAGGCCCGTCGGAGAAGGCGCGGATTCCGATGCAAGAGGCGTGAACGCGCGGCGTGTCCTGGCTTGACTTCAAGTGCGCTTGAACTTTTACGATTGAGGCATCGGGAGGGCTTCTGACAGACAGCCAGCAATGACAGCCAGCTGACAACGCAAACATCCAACGCAAAGGAGACACCATGAAATCCACCATCTATTACGGCCCGCGCGACATCCGCGTCGAGGAACGCCCCGTTCCCACCGTCAAGGATCCCGGCGACCTCGTCATCCGCGTCGTGCGCACCTGCGTGTGCGGATCCGATTTGTGGCCCTACCGCAGCCAGGACGTGAACACCGCCGGAACCCCCATCGGGCATGAGTCCATCGGCGTCGTGACCGAGGTCGGCTCCGACGTGACCGTGGCGAAGGCCGGCGACTTCGTCATCGTGCCGTTCCCCATCAGCTGCGGCGAATGCGCGGCGTGCAAGGCCGGATTCGAATCCAGCTGCCTCAACGGCGGTTACTTCGGCGCGGCCGAGGGCGAAGGCTGCCAGAGCGAATACCTGCACGTTCCGCATGCCAACGGAACCATCGTCAATGTGTCCGAGGCGCTCGCGGCGGGCGATATCCCCGGTGCGCCGGCCAGCCCGAAGGATTTCACCGACGAGATGCTCGCCGACCTGCTGACCCTCTCCGACGTGATGGGCACCGGCTACCATGCGGCTGTCAGCGCCGAGGTCAAGCCCGGTAGCACCGCCGTTGTGTTCGGCGATGGCGCGGTGGGCCTGTGCGGCGTGCTGTCCGCCAAGCTGTTGGGCGCCACCCGCATCATCGCCATGAGCCGCCATGAGGACCGCGCGGCCATCGCCCGCGACTTCGGCGCCACCGACGTCGTGCCCGAGCGCGATGACGCCGCCGTCGAGCGCGTCATGGAGCTCACGGGCTCCGGCGCCGACGCGGTGCTCGAATGCGTCGGCTCCGCCCAGTCCTTCGGCACCGCCCTGCGCGTGGGACGCCCGGGTGCCGTCATCGGCCGCGTGGGTCTGCCGCACGGCGTGGATATTCCGGCTGAAGGCACCTTCTACCGCAACATCGGCATCAAGGGCGGCCCCGCGCCGGTGCGCACCTATGCGCGCCAGCGCCTGCTGCGCGAGGTGCTCGCCGGTGCCATCCATCCGGGCCGCGTCTTCACCAAGACGTACACGCTGGACGAGGTTCCGCAGGCCTACGCCGACATGGATGCGCGCCGCGTGGTCAAGGCGCTCGTCACGGTGTCCGAGGTCTGATGCCATGGCGACATACGCCATCGGGCAGATGGCCGAGCTCCAGGAGAACCTCGACGCCCTCACCGATGCGCAGCTGAGCCCGACGATGCGCGAGATCCGCCGCAGGCTGAACCATGAGACCGTGGCGGCGGGAACGGTCACGATGGGCATCGCCGCTGCCCGGTGACGGGTATCTGCCATAATGAAACGGTCCGCGGCCATTGCGCGGTCATGGACATGCCCCGGCGGACGAAGGAGGCCGCCGGGGCTTTTGTTCGGCAAGGCTCGATCATGACCCGATGAACGCCCGTAACGGTGGTATGAATTCGCGAACAGTGGTGCGGTTTGCTGACATTTTTCGACGATTTTGGCCCCGGAATCGTGGATCTTGGTCCGAAAGCAGCAGCAGTGTTATCGAGGAGGGCGTTCCGCCCGCTTCTCCCCATGCCCGTGGCTCCGCCTCCCGTCAACGGTCGGGCTTGCTGGTTCGTGCCGTGCCAGTGAGAGGCACTGTTGAAAAAGAATCCGCCCATTCCCAACGGCCCCCGCTCCAACGGTCGGTCTCGCTGGTCGCTGGCGTGCCAGTGAGAGGCACTGTTGGCGAACAGAACGAGCAACCGCAACGATTTTCCCGACCACGGTCGGTCTCACTGGTCGCTGCAGTGCCAGTGAGGGGCACCGTTGGGCGGGCGGGGTGCAGATTGGCCGGGGAGTCGTGGTGTGGAAGGTGTGAGCTTCCGTGGGGTGCGGGTTTCGGCACGATGGGGAAGACGGTTGTTGCGTAGGGGAACGGGTGGGGCGGATTCCTTTGCCATTTTAGGAAAACTGCTAAGACAACTGCTACAAGTGACGATATTCGGGATATGGGACGCGATATCCGTGGCTGTATGACAGGCGCTGCCGCAGGCATGCGCATTCGAATGTTCGGAACTAGGGAAGAAGGTTCCGCGTCGGTGCGTCTGTCAGCGACAGTCGTGCGCATCTTGTCATAAGGACTTGTCGCAGGAAGCCGCTGCGGCATTCCAATGAATCGCAGCTACACAGAAGGAACAGCCGTGGCAATCGCCGCGGCATGAGGAAGCGAGGGCACGGCATGGCGTGGATACGCAGGCCAGGTTCATCACAGAGGGGCCAGCTTCGGTCGGGCACCGGCCGACCGTCCGGAGTGACGCATCGCGGCGACGGTTCCGCACGCTCTGCCACGCCCGATGCCCCGCGTCACGCGGCGACGACGATCCGTCGCAACGCCTGGGCCGTCGTCTGCTTTCTTCTCGCCATCTGCATGTGCCTGCCGCTGACCAGCGCCGTCGACTCCCATCGCACCGCCACCGCGGCCGCCACCGGTGGCCCCATCTCTATCCGTGGCGCGTCCGTCATGCAGCCCAACGAACAGCAACAGCTCATTCTATACGGCACGTCGCTTCCGGTGGGCGGAACCGACACGCATGCCGTGCTCACCGGCCACCGCGGCATGGTGAATGCGCTGATGTTCACGCGCATCGACGAGCTCGTGGTCGGCGACGATTTCTACATCTCCCATGGGCGAGACCCTGGCCTACGAGGTGGACGCCATCACCGTGATCCTTCCGACCGAGGGCACCAAGTACCTGCGCGTGCGCCCCGGCGAAGACCGCGTGACGCTCATGACATGCACGCCCTACGGCGTCAACACGCACCGTCTGTTGGTCTCCGGGCACCGCGTGTCCATGCCGCAGCCGGCGCCGTACCCGCAGGATGCGCGCCGCGACACGAAGCTGATCGCCTGGGAGGCCGGCTTGGGAACGGGCGTCGTGACGATTGCGGCGTGGGGCGTGATCCGTCGGCGCTCGCGGTGGATGCCGGTGCACCACGCCGCCGTCTGGAGGCGGCTGTAGCGGCGGTTGTCTGTAGCGGAGCCGCGGGGTGCGGGGTGTGCGGTTCAGCGCAGGATGGGATTCCTGCCGACGCCCTCGATGATGCCATAATGGAAGCATCACTTGTATGGAAGGGGAGTATATGGCACTGTGCCCGAGATGTAATGCGCCGATTCTGGACGGCGCGTCGTTCTGTACGTCATGCGGTTTCCGGCTGCCGCCGATTGCCGATCCGAATGACGTCGCCGCGGCGAGCCAGGCGACGGAAGAGGCGAAGGTCGCCTCGCGCGAACGCGTTCGGCACCGTGCCGAGGCGCGGAACATCAGGTTCCGGGACCTGTCCGATTCCATCGATAACAAGCTGGGCGGTTCGCCCCAGGCCTTGTTTACGCCGTCCAGTTCCGGGTCTTCGACGGCGTCCGGCGTGCCCGCGGCACAGAGAACCGCGCAGGGAACGACACAGGAAACCGCGCAAGGAACCGCGCCGCGGATGGATGTGACGCCCCATAGCCTGGAGCTCGTCCGCTCGCTCGGGCGCTCCATCCGTCTGGACTGCGACGGTGTGTTCGTGCGGTGCCGGACCTACAGGTATGGAAGCTGCCGGACCTGCATCTCCGTTCCGATCCGCGCCATCTCCTCGGTGGGCATCGCGCGTCGATTCAGGGTCTGGCTGTTCATCCTTGGCCTTGTGATGGTGGCCGGGGCGGTGCTGTGCTTCTCCGAGGGCATCGACTCCGCGGGTGGCCTCGTCCTGCTGGGAATCCTGCTTCTGTTCCTCGCGGTAGGCACCATCTGCAGTGCCTTCATCAAGATGCTCGAGATTCGGTATGACGGAACGGCCATCAGCATCGGCACATGGGGAGCCACGCTGAGCGAGATGCAGCCGTTCATCGACGATCTCAACAAGCAGGTGGCGCAGGACGAGCTGATGTGCCGCTACGGCGGCGTCATGCCACGGCGCTGAGGCAGCGCGGCGCTGAGAATCGGCATCGTCTGGCGCGATCGTTGAAAATTCGTCGGGAAAATCGTGGAAAAACAACGGGGCCGTGCACCCACCGAAGGATGCACGGCCCCGTTCGCTATGCGCTAAGCGGCGTCACAGGATGCGGCGTCACAGGATGCCCTGCGCCACCATGGCGTTCGCCACCTTCTCGAAGCCGGCGGCGTTGGCGCCCAGCTGCAGGTCGCCCTCGTGGCCGTAGCGCTTGGCCGCGTCGAGCGAGTTGTGCACGATGCCCACCATGATGTCATGCAGCTTCGTGTCGACCTCCTCGAAGGTCCAGGAGAGACGCTCGGAGTTCTGGCTCATCTCGAGCGCGGACGTGGCCACGCCACCCGCGTTCGCGGCCTTCGCCGGGCCGTACAGCACGCCGTTGGCCTTGTAGACCGCGATGGCCTCCGGGGTGGACGGCATGTTCGCGCCCTCGCACACCACGGTCACGCCGTTGGCGACGAGCGTCTTGGCGGATTCCTCGTCGATCTCGTTCTGCGTGGCGCACGGCAGGGCGATGTCGCCCTTGACGGTCCACACGCCCTTGCAGCCCTCGTGGTACTCGGAGCCCGGCACGCGGTCGGCGTACTCCTTGATGCGGCCGCGGTGGCCGAGCTTGATGTCCTTGACCACGTCGAGGTTGATGCCGTTCGGATCGTAGACATAGCCGTTGGAATCGGAGGCCGTGACGACCTTCGCGCCCAGCTCCTGCGCCTTCTGTGTGGCGAAGATGGCCACGTTGCCGGAGCCGGAGATGATGACGGTCTTGCCGGCGAAGCTATCGTTGCGCAGGGTCTGCAGCGCCTCCTGCGTGTAATAGCACAGGCCGTAGCCGGTGGCCTCGGTGCGGGCGAGGGAGCCGCCGAACTCCAGGCCCTTGCCGGTGAGCACGCCGGAGTACTGGTCGCGGATGCGCTTGTACTGGCCGAAGAGGTAGCCGATCTCGCGGCCGCCCACGCCGATGTCGCCCGCCGGCACGTCGGTGTCGGGACCGATATGGCGGCACAGCTCGGTCATGAAGGCCTGGCAGAAGCGCATGACCTCGGCGTCGGACTTGCCCTTCGGGTCGAAGTCGGAGCCGCCCTTGCCGCCGCCAATCGGCAGCGTGGTCAGCGAGTTCTTGAGGATCTGCTCGAAGCCGAGGAACTTGATGACGGATTCGTTCACGGACGGATGGAAGCGCAGGCCGCCCTTGTACGGGCCGATGGCGCTGTTGAACTGCACGCGATAGCCGCGGTTGACCTGCGGCTTGCCCTCGTCGTCCACCCAGGCGACGCGGAACTTGATCACGCGCTCGGGCTCGATGAAACGCTCGAGCACGGCGTTGGCTTCGTACTCGGGGTGGGCTTCCACAACCGGCTGGAGGGTTTCGAGGACCTCACGCACGGCCTCGAGGAATTCGGGCTGGTCGCCGTCGCGGCGCTCGGCCTGCTCATAGACACGCTTGACATAGTCGTTGGTGAACAATGTCTTTCTCCTTTGCTTCTAAGCTGCGGCACGGATGCGCATATCCGGGCTGCCGTGCGATCGCCGGGACGCCTTGCCAGTCGTCATCGACACTCCCCGGCGGGCGGTGCGGTCGCTGAAAACATGGTAAGCCACCGTTCGTGGATTGAACATGGCTTTCGCCGACTTTTTTGCAAATTTTCGGGTTCCGTGCGGTGCGCGGTGCGGATTTCGCGGGATTTTGCGCGGTTTTCGGCGGTTCTGCGCGAGGATACGGCGCGTGGCGGAGCGAGGCTGCCGCGTTTCACATTGTGACGAAGTGGTTCTTTCTGCTGGGTGGGGCGGGTTCCTTTTACTGGCGGGGCGGGGCCGGTTCGGGGTCTGGAGAGGGTCGAGATGGGTTTCGGCGGGTGTGGTGGCACCCGTTTAAGGCGGTTTTGGCCCGGTTCCTTTTAACAATGTGATGGCTTGCGGACAGAAATCGTACGATTGTGCCGTCAAAACCCTGTTTTGTGTCCGTTTCCCATCACATTGTTGCGGGAGGCGGTGGCGTCCGGCGGTGTTTCCGCCCGGAATGGCGTTCGGCGGGTGCCGGCGCGCAGTCACGCCGCGGGCTGGGCGTGCTCTGCTTCGTCAAGGGATGCGAATCCGCCGAGGAGGACGGTGTTGTAGATCGTGAGCTCGGTCAGGTTGCGACCGAGGCGCTCGCAATCGTCGATCATCGCATCGTAAAGGTCGAGAGTGTGCTGCGAATACGTGCCGAGTTCGCCGCGCAGGTAGGTTTCGAAACTCGTGGCGTCGCGTGTGTCGTCACTGGTGCGCAGGCGGCGCATGCCTGCGCCGAGGCGCGGATAACGCGCTGCGAAATCCGCAGCCCACGCCACCTGCCGGGCGATGATGCGCTCCTGCTGGGCGGTGCGCGCCTTGCCGATCGCGGGCAGGAACGGCTCGAGGCGTTCGCGGTAATACGTCGGATCGGTGGATGCCATCATGCGCGCGTATTTCTCGGTGAGCAGGTTGCGCCCCTCGGCCGCCGCGCCGCGCAGGTCCGCGAGATAGCTCGACTTGAGGTCCTCGGGCCATGTGAGGAACTGGCTCAGGCGCATCTGGTGAAACACCGGCCAGTTGCCTTGGCACGCCGCGCGTCCGCCTTCGTTGTTCACATCCTGGAACTGCTTCCATTCCTCGCGCACGATTGTCTCGACCAGCGGCGTTCCGCCGGGCATGCCGATGCGACGGTCTGGGTCGAGCCGCGGTGACGCGGCGTCGGCGGGTGTCGAGGCGCCGGCGGGCGTTGGCGAGGCGGGCATTGGTGCGTCCGGCGCTGTGCTTTTCGACGATTTTTCTTTCGACGATATGCGCTTCGCCATGTCCGCTGCATCCGCAGCGTTCCCGGAATCTGCGCCATCGTCATGCGCCAGAACATCCGGTTCGTCGCCGATGCCGCCGAAATCGCTGACGAAGGCATCGTCTTTCTCATCGTGGCGATGCCCGTTGGCCCATCGTGTCATCGTGTTTCCTCCTTGCTTCCCGCGCCGCCGTTGCCTGCGCCGCCCTCGAAGCCGCCGCCTCCGAACGCGGCGCGCATAAGCTCCTCGACGTAGGGGCGATGCCAGTCGAGGAAGGTTTCGTCGGAGCGCGTCAGGCCCATGGCGCGCAGCGTGTGCACGATCTGCCGGCACACCGAATCGACGAGCGTGGCGGCGCGGTCGGAGAGCGGATCGGCGGCCGTCAGCGCCTCGAGCTCGGCGCAGACGCCCGTCAGGCGCATGCCGGGGCGCTCGCTGAGGCGCCGCAACGCTGCGAACTGCCATTTGTAATACGGCATGTAGCCTACGGTCATCGGGTTGTTCAGCAGGAAGACCAACGATGTCACCGCCGTGCAGAATTCCGCCACGCACAGGCGTGCGGCCGGGGCATCGCCGCGGCGCGCCATGCGCGGCAGGTTCGCCTGGCCGGCCTGCGCCGCCATGCCCAGGCGCTGCGAGATGCGTCGCAGGATCTCGCCGTCCGGCATATTGCGGAACGCCTGGCGCGCATGGCTGAACGCGCCGACCGGATCGGCGAACACGCGGCCGTTCGTGGCGGCGGCGAGCGTCGGCTCGTCAAGCGTCACCCACATGCGCGGGTCGTCGGGAGCCTGCGCGAGACCCGTGACCGATTCGAAGAACTCGCCGATGCGGAACACGCCCACGCGCTTGCCCGCGCGCGGCGTTTCGAGGCGCGGGCCGAAGCCGCGGAAGGTGCGCGGCAGGGCGTCGTAGTCGGATTGCAGCCGCGTGCCGAACGATACGTAGTCCCCGTCGGTCAGCCAGATGCAGAAGCCGGGGCCGAAATCGTGGTCGCGGCTGATGGCATCGTCGAAGCCGTAGCATTCCGAGCCGTGGCCCACGAGGCCGGCGGCGATGCGGCCGCGTACGTCGGCGTAGCGGCTGGCGATCATCGGCTTGCCGCATTCCTCCCAGTAGGCGCGCGCGAGGTCAAGGCCGGTGATGGTGTCGACGATTGTGACGGAAGGGGCGACGGGCTCGGATGCAGGCGTTGCGTCGCGTGTGGCGGCGGGAACATCGTGCGCCATGTCGCGCGCGGCGCTCGCCTTGTCCGGCGCCTTGCCCATCGCCTCGGTCACGGCGGACAGATTGTCGCGCGTCACGCGGTAATACTCGCTGTCGGCGCCGTAGCGCTCGCGGATGATGCCGAGCGCCGTCGTGTAATGCCGCTGCGCATCCGGCAACTCGCCGCGCATGAAGTGGACCTGCGCCTCGGTGGCCTCCGCCGCCGCACGATGTGCCGAATCCAGCCCCGTTGCGTACATCGCCGTCGCCGTCGTTGCGTGCTCGAGCGCCTCGTCGAGGCGGCCCAGCGACAGCAGGCTGAGCGCGAGATTCGCATGCGTCGAGGCGATGTCGACATCGGCGGGGGAGTGAGTGGCGGCGTTATCGTCCGCGCCATCATTGGCCTGCGACCCCAGGATTTCCAGCGCTTTCGCGAACTCCTTCGCGGCCTCGGCGTGGCGATCGGTGTCTTGGTAGAGCAGCGCGAGGTTGTTGTGCAGTGCCGCGAGCTCGCGACTGCCGGGCGCAAGCGTCGACTCCGCCTCTGCCAGCGCCTGGCGATACAGGTCCTCCGCCTGCTCATAGCGGCCGGCGGCGCGCAGCTCGGTCGCCGCGTTGATCAGCGTGGCGGTGAACTCGGGCGTGCCCTCGAGGCCGAGCGACAGCGCGAGCTCGATCGACTGCTGCACGAGCGGCAGGTTCTCGCTGTGGCGGCCGCGCGACCGGTAGAATCCGATGAGCTCGGCGAGCACGGCGAGGCGGCCGCGCGCGTCGGCGATGTCATCGGTTTGCGCGAGCGCGTCGAGGAGGAACGATTCGACCGCGTCCGTGCGATGGCTGGCGAAAAGGCCGTCGAGCGCCGCGTGGAAGCGGGGGATGTCGAGGGTGCCGGTGGGAGTGGCGAGGGTTTCGGCGGAGGCGGGGGTGGGGATGTGGCCCGCGGCGGTGCGGTTGTCGTTCATGACTCCAGTGTACGTTCCGCGGCCGTCCGTCTCGCGATGCGCGGCCTCTGCGGAACAATGTGATGGCTTGCGGACGCAAATCGTGTGATTGTGCCGTTCGGAGCCCGTTTTGTGTCCGTTTCCCATCACATTGTTATGGGAAAAGGCGGCGGTGCCCGGCAGCCTCCCGCCCGGAATGGCGTTGGGCGGGTGTGGTGGCACCCGTTTAAGGCGGTTTTGGGGCGTCGGGTGGGCTGGAGGGGGTCGAAATGGGCTTAGGCGGGTGTTGCCGCGCGCAGTCGCCCCGCCGCCCCGGCATAAACAAGTGCGCGAGAAGGGACTTGAACCCTCACGTCAAAAGACACAGGAACCTAAATCCTGCGCGTCTACCGATTCCGCCACTCGCGCTGCGCATGGAAAGATCTGAAAGAACCCCCATTGCATTGAAAATCTCGTGCACGAAAAAATCCCGGTCAATCGGCCGGGATTTCAGGGAGCCACTTGGCAGAATCGAACTGCCGACCTGCTCATTACGAGTGAGCCGCTCTACCGACTGAGCTAAAGTGGCATGCCGCGCTCGTAGAAGCGCCATGCACAGTTAACAAAGCATAATGCTTTTTCGAGATTTGTCCAATCGAGAATAGAAAGTCGCTTGGGAAACACTGAAAAGACGCGAAAATCGTCTCATTTTCGCGCGTGTCGCGAACGGGCAGGGCGGGGCGCGGCGGGCGAGACGGCGCGGGCAGGACGGAGCGCGGCGCGGTGGGCGAGACAGGGCGCGGCAGGACAGGACGGGACGGGCGCGGCGGAGGCCGACGCAGAGCATGCGCCGAGGCAGCGGAACTCGCTTCCGCGCATGTCGAGGCGCACGGCGGGGCACGCGGTGTGAGAAGATGGGCGCATGACTGGCGAAAAGATTGACGACTTCTACGCAATAATCCCCGCGGGCGGCGTCGGCTCGCGCCTGTGGCCGATCAGCCGCAAGAACAGGCCGAAGTTCCTCTACGATTTCCTCGGCTCGGGCAGCACGCTGATCCAGTCCACCTACCTGCGCCTCGTGGCGTTGGCGGGCGAGGGGCACGTGGTCGTGAGCACGGGGGAGAAGCATGTGGACGCCGTGCGCGAGCAGATCCCGGCCCTCGCCGACGACGCCGTGTTCGCCGAGCCCGTCGGCCGCGATTCCACGGCCGCGATCGCCCTGGCCACGGCGATTCTCGCGCGTCGCCACGGCGACGACATCGTGGTCGGCTCCTTCGCCGCGGACCACGTGATCCGCGACCAGGCCGCCTTCGCGAAATCCGTGCGCGAGGCCGTCGCCGCCGCCCGCGCCGGCTACGTGTGCACGATCGGCATCGCGGCGTCGCGCCCGTCCACGGCCTTCGGCTACATCCGCAAGGGCGACTCGCTCGCATCGTCCGTCCCCGACGCGCCCGACGCCTTCACGGTGCGCGAATTCGTCGAGAAGCCCGACGCCGCCACGGCGCAGGCCTACCTCATCACCGGCGACTACCACTGGAACGCGGGCATGTTCGTCATGCGCGCCCGCACGCTGCTCGACCGCCTTGCGCAGTACAAGCCGCAGATGGCGCAGCAGATCGCGCAGATCGCCGACGCGTGGGACACACCGCGCCGCGCCGAGACGATGACGTCCGTGTGGCCCGCCATCGAGAAAATCGCCTTCGACTACTCCATCGCCGAGCCGCTCGCCGCGGAAGGCGGCGTCGCGATGGTCCCCGGTGGCTTCGGCTGGGACGACATCGGCGACTTCAACTCCCTCGCGGCGCTGCTGCCGAGCCACAACGCGCAGAACATCAAGCTTCTCGGCGACCCCGACAACCTCGTCCAGCTGGACTCCGCCGGCGACGTCATCGTGACGGAGGCGGGCCGCACCATCGCGCTGCTCGGCGTCAACGACATGGTGGTGGTCGACACGCCCGACGCGCTGCTTGTCGCGCCCCGCGCGCGCAGCCAGGAGGTCAAGGCGATGGTGGCGAAGCTGCAGGAGATCGGCCGCGACGATATCCTCTGACGCGCGGGCGGCGCTCCGAACGATTCCACGATTCCCTTCCCTCGCGGGGCCCATTCCACGCGCCCGCGCCAGGGGCCTGTTCTGTCCTTTGCGTGAGTACATTATTGAGAGGAACGTTTAGGGCCCACAAGCCCTCAGTGACCATAAGGAAAGGACCAGCATAATGGCCATCAATCCTCCTATCGACGCAACGCAGACCCCGGCGTGGGCCGCCCTGCAGAAGCACTACGACGAGCTCCAGTCCGAGGGCATCAGCCTCCGCAAGTGGTTCGCCGAGGATCCGCAGCGCGCCGAGAAGCTCAGCTTCCAGGCGGGCGACCTGTACTTCGACCTCTCGAAGAACCTGATCAAGCCGGAGACCCTGCAGCTGTTCGCCGACCTCGCCAAGGACATCAAGCTCGACGAGCGCATCAAGCAGCAGTACACGGGCGTGCACATCAACAACACCGAGGATCGCGCCGTGCTCCACACCGCGCTGCGTCGTCCGGTGGAGGATGAGGGCAAGTACATCGTCGATGGCCAGGACACCGTCAAGGACGTGCACGAGACCCTCGACCGCATCTACGCCTTCGCCAACAAGGTCCGCTCCGGCGAGTGGAAGGGCGTCACGGGCAAGACCATCAAGACCGTCGTGAACATCGGCATCGGCGGCTCCGACCTCGGCCCGAACATGGCGTACGAGGCCCTCAAGGCCTACGCCGACGCCGGCATCTCCGCCCGCTACGTCTCCAACATCGACCCGACCGACCTGGCCGAGAAGACCAAGGACCTCGACCCGGAGACCACGCTGTTCATCATCGTGTCGAAGACCTTCACCACCCTCGAGACCCTGACGAACGCCCGCTGCGCCCGCACCTGGCTGCTCGACACCCTCAAGGCCCAGGGCGCCATCGACGGCTCCGAGGAGTCCAAGAAGGACGCCGTGAAGAAGCACTTCGTGGCCGTCTCCACCGCCCTTGACAAGGTCGAGGCCTTCGGCATCGACCCGACCAACGCCTTCGGCTTCTGGAACTGGGTCGGCGGCCGTTACTCCGTCGACTCCGCCGTCGGCACCTCCCTGGCCGTCGTGCTCGGCCCGGAGCGCTTCGAGGACTTCCTGCGCGGCTTCCACGCCATCGACGAGTACTTCGCCACCACGCCGTTCGAGAAGAACGTGGTCGCGCTCATGGGCCTCATGAACGTGTGGTATGTGAACTTCTTCAAGGCCGCCAGCCACGCCGTGCTGCCGTACAACCAGTACCTGCACCGCTTCCCGGCCTACCTGCAGCAGCTCACGATGGAGTCCAACGGCAAGTCCGTGCGCTGGGACGGCACCCCCGTCACCACCGAGACCGGCGAGATCTTCTGGGGCGAGCCCGGCACGAACGGCCAGCACGCCTTCTACCAGCTGATCCACCAGGGCACCCGCCTCATCCCGGCCGACTTCATCGCCTTCGTGAACACGAAGAACCCGACGAAGGACGGCGACCAGGACGTGCACGAGCTGTTCCTCGGCAACTTCCTCGCCCAGACCAAGGCCCTCGCCTTCGGCAAGACCGCCGACGAGGTGCGCGCCGACGGCGAGACCCGCGAGGACGTCGTCCCGGCCCGCGTGTTCACCGGCAACCGCCCGACCACGTCCATCCTCGGCGACGACCTGACCCCGTTCGCGCTCGGCGAGCTCATCGCCCTGTACGAGCACATCACCCTCGTCGAGGGCACCGTGTGGGGCCTCGACTCCTACGATCAGTGGGGCGTCGAGCTCGGCAAGGTCCTCGCCAAGCAGATCACGCCGGCCATCTCCCAGGATGACGACGCGCTCGCCGCGCAGGATCAGTCCACGCAGGGCCTCATCAAGTTCTACCGCGCGCATCGCCGCTAAGGCGCGCGTCGGCGGTATGCCGTTGCGGCATGTCGTGACGGCATACGATATGCCGTGCCGTCATGCATACGATGACGCCATCGTATGCTGAGGCATCAGGGCCCCGGAGAAATCCGGGGCCCTTTGCCATGCCTGCGCGGCGACATTCGCATAAGGCATTCGCATAAGGCGCGGCTTCGGAAGGCGCGGCTTCGGAAGGTGCGCACATCGTGGACACGCCGTATATCGTGCATCTTTCCCGTCTCCGGTGTTCATCCGCGTGGCGTGCGGCTTGCATTGGTCGCCGGCTGTTATTATTGTGTCTGACAGCTCAGGAGTTAGGAAGCGCTTCGAGGAAGCTTCATTCACATCCATTTATCTGATTGACATGGTCTTCGGGCGTTCGTAGCACAGCACTCGGCTCCTGGCACAAGAGGCGGAATGGTTTCTGCCTCGGTATCTTATGGAAATTCCGGCATCGCAATGACGATATTCGCATGGCCGGGAGCAGCGAAAGGTACATCGGAAGTGGCAGATAGCCAGAATCTTTCAACAATGACGGTCGCGGAGCTCCGTGAAAAGGCCAAGGATATGGGCCTGAAGGGCTTTACCGCGCTGAGGAAATCCGACTTGGTCTCGCTTGTGGCCTCTGCGCAGGAGCAGGGCGACTCGCAGGCCAGCGCGCTTTCCGTCGCAACCCAGGCGATGGCGGCACAGGCTTTGGACGAATCACCCAGTTACGGGAGCTCCGCTCAGGGAGGGATGAGGAAGAGCCTGCCGCTTCTCGATCTTCCCGAGCCCAGGAACCGCACGCGTGAGGACGGCGCCCAGACCTCCGAGGCCACGCGCGGCGACAGCGCCGGCGAGGTGCGTGTGCCCCGCTTTGCAGGCGCGCGCCGCGTGACCCGCGACGCAGGCCGCCCCACGCATGACGATTCCAAGAACGCGCACACCGAGACGCGCGACCGTGGCGCCTCCCTCCAGACCGGTCAGCTCGACCTTGACCTCGATCTGCCGCGTCGCCGCCATCGCAACGCGGAGAACCGCGGCGAGAACCGCCGTCGCGTCAGCGCAGCCAGCGAACTCGACAACATCCTCGCGAGCCTGCCGAGCCGTTCCGGCGAGCAGCCGGTGCCCGGCCCGCAGGGCGGCGACCAGCGCCGTGCCCAGCGTGGCGATCGTGACACCCGTGACGCCCGCCAGGACCGTGCCATGCGCGACAACCGCGACCGCCGCGGCATGCGCCAGGGCCGCATGCGCGACGACCGCGACGAGCGAGCGAATCGTGACAACCGCATGGACCGCCAAGGTCGCCAGGGCCGCGACCGTTACGCCGACAGGTCCGACCGCTTCGATCGCCAGAACCGCGACGACCGCCGCATGCGCGCCGACGAGCGTCAGGACAACCTCGTCGCCGTCGCGGGCATCGTGGACGTGCTCGACTCCTACGCGTTCATCCGCACCTCCGGCTACCTGCCGGGCCCGAACGACGTGTACGTGTCGATGAGCCAGGTGCGCAAGTACGGTCTGCGCAAGGGTGACGCGGTGCGCGGCTACACGCGCGCCAACAATAACAACGACGGCGGCAACAATCGCAACAACCGCAACGCGCACCAGAAGTTCGTGCCGCTGCAGTCACTCGAGACCATCAACGGCATGAGTGTGGAGGAGGCGGCGCAGCGCCCGCAGTTCAGCAAGCTCACGCCGCTGTATCCGCAGGAGCGCCTCAGGATGGAGACCACGCCGAACCGCCTCGTCGGCCGCATGATCGACCTGTGCGCGCCGATCGGCAAGGGCCAGCGCGGACTCATCGTGTCTCCGCCGAAGGCCGGCAAAACCATCACGCTGCAGCAGATCGCCAACGCCATCACCACGAACAACCCCGAGGTTCACCTCATGGTCGTGCTCGTGGACGAGCGACCCGAGGAAGTCACCGATATGCAGCGCACGGTGCAGGGCGAGATCATCTCCTCCACCTTCGACCGTCCGGCCAGCGACCACACCATCGTGGCCGAGCTCGCCATCGAGCGCGCCAAGCGTCTCGTGGAGCTGGGGCAGGACGTGGTCGTGCTCCTCGACTCCATGACCCGCCTCGCGCGCGCCTACAACATCGCGGCGCCCGCCTCCGGCCGCATCCTGTCGGGCGGCGTGGACGCGCAGGCGCTGTATCCGCCGAAGAAGTTCTTCGGTGCGGCGCGCAACATCGAGAACGGTGGCTCGCTGACGATCATCGCGTCGGCGCTGGTGGAAACCGGCTCCAAGATGGACGAGGTGATCTTCGAGGAATTCAAGGGCACCGGCAATATGGAGCTGCGCCTGTCGCGCGAGCTCGCCGAGAAGCGCATGTTCCCGGCCATCGACATCAATGCGTCCGGCACGCGCCGCGAGGAGCTCATCACCGATCCCAAGGAGCTCATGATCATCTACCGCCTGCGTCGTGCGCTCGGCGGCATGGAGGTGGAGCAGGCGTACAACGCCATCGTTCCGCGCATGAAGAAGACCGCGTCCAACCGCGACTTCCTCGCCGCGCTGGCCTCCGGTCAGAATCCGGCCGCCGTTCCCTCCGCGTAAAGGCTGAGATCGGCTGGGGTTAGCTGGGGCTGGGGCTGTCCCCGACGATTGCGATATTCGCCCACTTTTGCGGTCATGTGGCCGCAAAAGTGGGCGTTTTGCGTATGGCGAGCGGCGGGTGGTTGCGGTATTGGGATAGTTTTGCGGTGATTTGGCCGCAATAGTGGGGTGATGCGGTGGTTTGGAGGTTGGCTGGGCGGTTGGTGGGCGGCGCCTCGGTTGGGAGATTGGTTGTCGGTGCCGCGATGCCGCGGGTATGGAAAAGGCCTGCGGAAGGGCAGTCCCGCAGGCCATAAGATCCGCGCGGCGGAAGAAGGGAACCGCCGGCAGGTCTATGCGACGCGACGCCGGGCAGGGCTCGCGTCGCACGTCTGTGTTTTCTGTTGTGTTTTCCGCGCGGCCGCGGTTATGCGGCCGCGCGCAGTGTGCACGATGTCCACGATGTTCGCACGGAGAGCGGGACTATCGTGACGATTTCGGGGACGCGACCTTGCGGAAAACGCCGCGCTGGACGCCGCCCGCGCCCGCGCCAGCGCCGAGCCCAGCGCCCGCGCCAGCGCTGGCCTCATCCTCCGCGCCATCCGCATCCCACGTCATTCCGCCGACGCCGGCGCCCGCTGCGTTTTCGCCAAGCACCTCGTCGGCGAGCCGGCGCTGCTCCGTGGCACCGCCGAACTCGCTGCGGATGTTCTGGGAGATCGCCATCGAGCAGAACTTCGGCCCGCACATCGAGCAGAAATGCGCCGTTTTCGCAGCGCCCGCCGGCAGCGTGTCGTCGTGGTAGGCCAGCGCGGTATCCGGATCGTACGAGAGGTTGAACTGGTCGTCCCAGCGGAATTCGAAGCGCGCGCGGCTCATCTCGTCGTCGCGGCGGCGCGCACCCGGATGGTGCTTGGCGATGTCCGCGGCGTGCGCGGCGATCTTGTACGTGATGACGCCGGTCTTGACATCGTCCTTGTTCGGCAGGCCCAGGTGCTCCTTCGGCGTGACGTAGCACAGCATGGCCGTGCCGTAGCGTGCGATCTCCGTGGCGCCGATGGCGGACGTGATGTGGTCGTAGCCGGGCGCGGCGTCGGTGGTGAGCGGGCCGAGCGTGTAGAACGGCGCGCCCTTGCACAGCGCCTTCTCGATCTCGATGTTCATGCGCACGGTGTCGAAGGGCACGTGGCCCGGGCCTTCGATCATGACCTGCACATCGTGGTCCCACGCGCGCTGCGTGAGCTCGGCCAGCGTCATGAGCTCCGCGTACTGCGCGCGGTCGTTCGCGTCGGCCAGGGAGCCGGGGCGCAGTCCGTCGCCGAGCGAGAAGCAGACATCGTATTTCTGGAAAATCTCGCACAGCTCGTCGAAATGCGTATACAGGAAGCTCTCGCGGTGATGCGTGAGGCACCACTGCGCCATAATCGAGCCGCCGCGGGACACGATGCCCGTCACGCGGTTCGCGGTCAGCGGCACGTAACGCAGAAGCACGCCCGCGTGGATCGTCATGTAGTCCACGCCCTGCTCGCACTGCTCGATGACGGTGTCGCGGAACAGCTCCCAGCTGAGCTTGGACGGGTCCTCCTGCACCTTCTCGAGCGCCTGGTACATCGGCACGGTGCCGATCGGGACGGGGGAGTTGCGCAGGATCCACTCGCGCGTGGTGTGGATGTCGTTGCCGGTCGAGAGGTCCATCACCGTGTCGGCGCCCCATTTCGTGGCCCAGCGCAGCTTCGCCACCTCTTCGTCGATGGAGCTGGTGACGGCGGAGTTGCCCATGTTCGCGTTGAGCTTCGTGAGGAAGCGCTCGCCGATGATCATCGGCTCGGCCTCGGGATGGTTGATGTTCAGCGGCATGACGGCGCGGCCGGCGGCCAGTTCGGAGCGCACGAGCTCGACGTCGCAGTCCTCGCGTGCGGCGGCGTAGCGCATTTCCGGCGTCACGATTCCGTGGCGCGCATACCACATCTGCGTGACGGGGTGTTTGGTCTCGCCGGTCTGCGGATCGGTGGCGGCGCGCAGCGGGGCGCGCTTGGCGCCGCGCCATTCCTTCGATGCCTCGCCGCGCTGTTCGGCGCGACGGCCGTCGTCGGCGAGGTCGCGGGCGCGGCCCTCATAGGACTCGGTGTCGCCGCGGTCGGCGATCCACTGCAGGCGGATGGCGGGCAGACCGTCCTTCGGATCGGTCTGCGGGCCCTCGGTGTTGTAATCGTAGAACGGAGCGTTCGGCTTCGACGGCACCGTGCGACCGCTGGCGAGTGTGAAGCTCGGCGTGTCGCTGAGCTTGATTTCGGTGAAGGGGATCTCGAGGTCGTAGGAGCCGGAGGCGTTCTCGAAATGCACGGGGCGCGTGATGCGCTTCTGCACGGCGTCGCGGCGGGAGCTGCCGCGGGCCTGGTCGTCGACCTTGTGCTGCTTGGCGAAGCGCTTCGCGTCGGCGGGGTCGACGCCGTTCGCGCCGCAGGTGCATTCGTGCGCGGAGGCGGCGGCGTTGGCGTCAGGTGCGCCGTCGGCGGCGGTCGCCACGGATTTCGCTGCCTCGAACGCGGCCATCGCGCGGGCGACGTCCGGAGACGCGGGGGCGGCGGGGTCGGCAGGGTTGACGGAATCGGAACCGAATTGAGATGTGGGGAACTGCTGAATAGGCATAAGAAGCCACTCACTTCCTTCGCACGCATTGACGTGACAGGTTCGGCCGGTGCTCAGGACGTTCATCCTGATCTCAGCCCCTTTTGGGGCGCCCGGGTGTTGGACATTTGCGAGTATGGCATGGAGGGTTGACAGCTGCGGCGCGTGCTGTGTACGGCGAGCGGTGTGCGCAGCGCAATGTGAAAGGCGGCGTTTGGAAATACACCACGATTGTGAAAATCGTCATACGATGGGACTATCGATGCGCGCCGCTGAGCATACCGCGCTGAGCACGCCGCGCCATCGGGGAATATCGGAGAGACATTTGGAGAGACATGACCGATCAGAAAACCGAGTACGAGGCTGATTTCGAGACCGATCGTGACATCGTGGAAGAGCGGACCGGGCGGGATAGCCGGCCTGCGCCGGAGCGCGCACCCGGTTCCGATGGCGAGCCGAACCGCCTGATTCAGCGACTGTGGCTGACGATGGCCGTGCTGTGTGCCATCGAAGCCGGCATGCTCGCGGCGAACGGATACGGCTGGGGAATCGTGAACGACCCCACGTTGCCGGCGAGTCTTGTCGGATCCGTTGTGCTGATCAGCGCGATGGTGCCGCTGGCCCTTGCCGTTGCGTTGCTGTCGCGCCGGTATCTCGCGCCCAGCGGCATCGCGTCCGTCATGGTTCTGGTGGCGCTTGCCGTGACCGCGGTGTATATCCCCGGTTGGAACACCACCACGATTCACATGCTCGCCTTCGTCGCCGCCATACTCTGCGCCGCCGAGACCTACACCCGCGCTTTCGCCTAAGGGCGCGCCTGGGTTTCGGGCCTTTGTGCGCGAGAGCCGACGGGTGGGCTCCGGTGCGTGGGATTCGGCGTGGGGTCCGGCGACGTCGGAAGCCCATACCAGTGTTGTCGTTTTCATAACGGTGGTACGGCTTTCGGACCGATTCCCGTCCGCACGCTTCCTCGCGAATTCAACAGTGCCTCTCACTGGCAGGGCGGTGACCAGTGAGGCCGACTGTTGGCGGGGAAACCTAGTGTTTTCAACAATCGTGTTCTCAACAGTGCCTCTCACTGGCAGTGTGGCCGCCAGTGAGAGGCATCGTTGGCGGGTGGAGAGGATGGAGCACGGGGCGGGCACCATCTCCGATAACAAGTGGTACGGATTCCGGACCGTCGTGGCTTGTGAGACTCGCGTGGTTTCCCGGCTCGCGTGCTTTATCTGGCGTGCGGGTTTACGCGAACGGCGCGGGGAATGGGTAAGCTGGGCGTATGAGTGAAACGACTACGGGCGAGTGGCCTGAGGGCCAGAGCAATTCCTTCCAGCATGATGAATCCGCCGCGACGCGCACCGATGCGCGCTCCGGCATCGCATCCGTCGCGGCATCCGCATCCGCCGCATCCGCCACGCCGACCGAGCGCACGACCACGATCGAGTCGGCCGACACTCCGCGCACGCATGCGGCGGTGAAGCAGATCGAGGCGTTGCGCTCCACGATCGACAACATCGATGCGGCCGTCATCCACCTGCTCGCCGAGCGTTTCAAGGCCACGTCGCGCGTCGGCGTGCTCAAGGCCCAGGCCGGCTTCGCCCCGGCCGACCTGCAGCGTGAGGAACAGCAGATCGAGCGTCTGCGCAGCATCGCCCGCGACGCGGGTCTCGACATGCAGATCGCCGAGATGTACAAGCAGTTCGTGGTCGAGGAGGCCAAGAAGCGCCACCAGCGCATCATCGATGCCGGCGGCGATCCCGGTACGCTCGACGTCTATGCCTGATTGCGCGGAAGGGTGACGTCGCGCCGTAGAATAGGGTCCCGTCGCCGCGTCGCAACGGCGCCGATTCCAGCAGAGAGCATTCCGAGGCAAGATGAACAGAGCGTATGGGCCTTCCGATGGTCCCGAACAAGACGATGCACGATTTTCCGACCCGTCATCCGAATCGTCGGCCGGCACAGCTCAGGCGGCCTCCCACACCCGTCGTCGCCATCCCGCGCTCATCGTCATTGCCATCGTCATCGTCGTGGCGCTGGTCGTCGGATGCGGCCTGTACGCGCGCTACCGTATGACGCGCAACGGCGCCGGAGCATCGTCGGAGGCCGCGGCCGCTACCGAAACCTCCGACACCCCCACCGCTACCGAAACCCCCGACGAAGCCGCCGCCGACGCCGACCTCACGAAAGAAGCCTCCGTCCCCGAGCCATCCACCCCGCGCAACGTCGACATCACCGCCGACATGCAGCCGACGCTCGACTCCATCTTCGCCGGCGCCGACTACGCCGTCCAGGTGGTGAGCATGGCGAACGACGCCACCATCGTGAGCATCGACCCCGAGCAGCAGTTCACCGGCGCGAGCACCTATAAGCTGTTCGTGGCCTACTCCATGATCAGCGCCGTCGAAAATGGCACCATGACGTGGGACACGCCGTTCAACGGCCAGACGCTCGGCTCGTGCTTCGACACCATGATCGTCAACTCCGACAACGCCTGCCCGCTCGCCTGGCTCAACATGAAGAACCCGCTGACGGTGCAGCAGGAGATGCGCGACGCCGGCTTCATGAACTCCGGTTTCGCCGACGATTCCTACGTCACGGCCGGCGACCTCGCCGACTACCTCACGCGCCTGTACAAAGGCACGTTCATGGACGCGGATTCGCGCGCGAAACTGCTCGAGGACATGACGACGCAGGTGTATCGCTCCGGCATCCCGACGGGCATCGGCGAGCGCGGCACGGTGGCTGACAAGGTCGGCTTCCTCTACGGGTTGCTCCACGATGCCGCCATCGTGTATTCCGACAAGGGGGACTATGTGATGGTGATCCTCACCGACGGGTCGTCGTGGGGCGCGATCGCGCAGGCCGCGGGCGCGATCTACGACGCGCTGTGAGCGCTGTGAGCGCTGTGAGAGGCGGCGCTGCCAGAGGGGCGGACGGCGCATAAAACGGCGCATAGAACGGCGCATAAAACAAGGGGTCGCATGCCGGAGCATGCGACCCCTTCCGTATTCAGGGAACCCCGTCAGGGAACCCTAGAAACCGAAACCCTTACTCGCCCTTCGGAGCCTTCGGGGCCTTCGGCTTCTTGGCCGGGGCCTCGCCGAGCTCGCTCGAGACGATCTTGACGCCGGTGATCTGGTCATCGTCGGCATCGTTCGCGTGGCTCACGCTGTTGATCACGATCTTGCCGGTCACGTGGCCGGCCTCGGCGATGTCGGGCAGGGAGGACTTCACGAAGTTCGCACCCTCGTGGTCGACGTTCATCTCGGCCTTGAGGATCGGCGTCTTCATGGAGACCTTGGCCTCGGACTTGATCTTGCGCAGGGCGGCGAGGGCGCGTCCGGCCCAGTCAAGCTGGGCAGGATCGGCCTTGCCGGCGCAGGACGCGTAGTACGCGGCGTCCGGCCATGCGGCGCGATGCACGGAACCGCCGTCGGAATGCATCCAGCTCCACACTTCTTCAGCGGCATACGGCAGGTATGGCGCGAACAGGCGGGCGAAGGCATCGAGACCCAAGCCGAGCGTGGTGCGTGCGGAGAGCACATCCTCCGGGCTGGGCACCTGATGCGTGGCGTCCGCCGTGCCGTAGGCGCGGTTCTTGACGAGCTCGATGTAATCGTCGCAGAACTGCCAGAAGAACGTCTCGATGGCGTCGAGCGCCTTGGCGTGATCGTAGTTCTCCAGCGCGTCGGTGGCTTCGCGAATCACCGCGGCGAGCGCACCCATCGTGGCGCGGTCGAGCGCAACCGTCACGTTCGCGGGGTCCCACACGGCCTGCGCGGGCTCGCCCACATGGTGGTTCTCGTCCTCGCGGCCGATGGCGAGCGCGAACTTCGTGGCGTTGAGCAGCTTGATGGCGAGACGGCGGCCGATCTTCATCTGGCCCTCGTCATACGTGGCGTCGACGCCCAGGCGCGCGGAGGCGGCCCAGTAGCGCACGGCATCCGCGCCGTACTTGTCGATCGGCTCGTTCGGAACAACCACGTTGCCCTTGGACTTGCTCATCTTCTTGTGGTCCGGATCGAGAATCCAGCCGGAGAGCGTCGCGTGCTTCCACGGCAGCACGCCGTTCTCGAGATGCGCGCGGTCGATGGTGCTGAACAGCCAGGTGCGGATGATGTCCTGGCCCTGCGGGCGCAGGTCCATCGGGAACGACGCGTTGAAGAAGCCGTCCTCGCCAGGCTCGCCCCAGTGGGTCACGATCTGCGGGGTGAGCGACGATGTCGCCCACGTGTCCATGATGTCCTTCTCGGCCGTGAAGCCGCCGGGCTGGTCGCGCTGCTCCTCGTCGAAGCCCTCCGGGACGTCCTGCGTCGGATCGATCGGCAGGTCCGCTTCCTCCGGGGTGATCGGGTGTTCGTAATCGGTGGTGCCGTCGGCGTTCACCGGGTACCACAGCGGGAACGGGATGCCGAAGTAGCGCTGGCGCGAGATGAGCCAGTCGCCGTTGAGGCCCTCGACCCAGTTGTTGTAGCGCACGCGCATGAAGTCGGGGTGGAAGTCGAGTTCCTTGCCGCGCTCGAGGAGCTCGGCGTTCAGCTGCGGGTCGGTGCCGCCGTTCTTGAGGTACCACTGGCGCGAGGTGACGATCTCGAGCGGCTTGTCGCCCTTCTCATAGAAGTTCGTCATACGCTTCGTCGGGCGCGGCTCGCCGTCCAGGTCGCCGGACTGGCGCAGCGCCTCGACGATGATCTTGCGGGCGGAGAACGTGGTCTTGCCCTCGAGCTGCTGGAACAGGCCGATGCCCTCCGGGTCCTCGAGCCAGTCCGGCACGCTCATGATGATGCGGCCGTTGCGCTGGATGATCGAGCGGGTCGGCAGATGCAGGTCGCGCCACCACTCGACGTCGGTGACGTCGCCGAAGGTGCAGCACATGGCGATGCCGGCGCCCTTGTCCATCTCCGCGGCCTTGTGCGCGAGAATCGGCACCTTGACCTTGAACAGCGGGGAGTACACGTACTGGCCGAAGTACTTCTGGTAGCGCTCGTCGTCGGGGTGCGCGATGAGGGCGCAGCAGGCGGGGAGCAGCTCGGGGCGGGTGGTCTCGATGTAGATCGGGGTGCCGTCCTCGAAGCGGAAGGCCACGCGATGGTAGAAGCCATCGTATTCGCGGCTTTCGAGCTCGGCCTGGGCGACGGCGGTCTGGAACGTGACGTCCCACAGGCCCGGGGCTTCCTTCTGGTAGGCCTCGCCGCGGGCGAGGTTGCGCAGGAACGCCTTCTGGGCCACGCGGCGTGCGTGCGTGCCGATGGTGTTGTAGGTCTGGGTCCAGTCGACCGACAGGCCCAGCGCGCGCCACAGGTGCTCGAACTGCGCCTCGTCCTGCGGGGTGAGCTTCTCGCACAGTTCGATGAAGTTCTGACGGGAGCAGGGCACCTGGTCCTTGGCCTGGATCTTCTTGCCCTCGGTGCCTTCGAACGGCGGCTTGAAGTTCGGATCGTACTTCAGCGATGTGTCCACGCGCACGCCGTAGTAGTTCTGGACGCGGCGCTCGGTGGGCAGGCCGTTGTCGTCCCAGCCCATCGGGTAGAGCACGTCGAAGCCGCGCATGCGCTTGTAGCGCGCGATGACGTCGGTATGCGTATAGGAGAAGACATGGCCCACGTGCAGATGGCCGGACGCGGTGGGCGGCGGGGTGTCGATGGAGTAGACGGCCTTGCGGTCACGGGTGTTGCGGAAACGGTAGACCTGGGACTCCTCCCAGACCTTGCCCCACTTGTTCTCGAGGCCCTCGACCCCGACGCGATCGGGCAGCGGGGTCAGGTTCGCTGTGATGGATTCTTTTTTATCAGCCATAGCCGCCAGTCTAAGGATTCAGCGTGACATGAGACCGTTTCCGCTTCGCCCTCTCGCGGCGGGGACAGGTTCCTTTTAACAATGTGATGGCTTGCGGACGGAAATCGTGTGATTGTGCCGTCCGGAGGCCGTTTTGTGTCCGTTTCCCATCACATTGTTATGGGAGAGGGTGGCGTCCGGCGGTGTTTCGGTCCGGTTTGGCGTTCGGCGGGTGTGGTGGCACCCACTTTGTGCGGTTTCGGGGTTCCGGCGGGCGGTTTTGGGGTTGGAATCGCGCAAAGTGGGTGTGGTGGCACCCACTTTAGGCGGTTTTGGGGTGGTTTCTACGATTTTCCGGCCTGAAATGGCGTTCGGCGGGTGTTGGGGCACCCGCTTTAGGCGGTTTTGGGGTCTGGGCAGACGATTTTCCCGCCGCGTCAGTTCACGTGGAGGGCGGTGAGGTCGAGGCGGTCGGACGAGTACAGGGCGGGCATGCCGGTGAGGGTGTTGCGCGAGGCGGCTACGGGGGTCGACACATAGAGCCACACATAGGGGCTGTCGGTATCGAGCCGATCGGCGAGCGCGGCCACGTCGTTCGCATAGTCGGTTCCGTTCGTGGCGGCGGCGAGCTGCGCGCGCAGCTCGTCCGCCTCGGAGCTCGTGTACTGTGCCACTCCGTTCGGGTCGCTGATCCGGGAGATGTCGCGGCTGTCATCGAAATGCACGATCGTCATGTCGTAATCGTGTTCCTGCGTCACCTGCCGCTCGTAGGAGGCATCGTCGAGCTGCGTGCCGAAAACCCACCAGCCGGCGGCCGACAGCTGCGCGATCGCCTGCTGCGCCACCGCGGCGTCGGACTCGCGGTATATGAAGCTCAGGTTCATGGCGAGCGACGAGAAGAACGCGCGGCTGGATTGCGGATCGTAGGAGACGGCGGGGGAGATGTCGCCGGCGCCGGGGTCAAGCGGCGCGACGGCTTCGCTCAGCGTGCCGCATGTGGCGCCGCACCACGAGACGATGCCCGCGGTGTCGATCGCCTTGCGCGCGGCCTGCCGCGACACCACGTCCGCGAAATACGTCTGTCCGCCCGAATGGAACGCGATCGCCGTCTTCATGGTGGAGCCCATTGTGGTTTCGCTCACGCCCTCGACGCCGTCCAGCGACGCCAACGCGGCGGAGTCCACGGGCAGCACGGCGTCCACCGTGCCGTTTTTCACATCCTCGACGGCGGACTGCCCGTCGGCGTAGGCGCGCAACGTCACGGTGCGCGGGTTCTCGATATGGCCGGACGCCCAGTACGCGTCATTGCGCTCGAGGGTCAGCGTCTGCCCGGCGTCGAGCGCGCCGATGACGTAGGGGCCGGAGCCGGCGGCGGGCATCGTGCCGTCGCCCTGGTCCTCCTCGTCCCACACTATTCCCGCGCGGCCCGACAGGCGCCAGGGCAGTGTGGGGTCGGGCGCGGACAGTGCGATGGTGACGGTGGAGGCGTCGGTCTGCGTGACGGAGGCGAGGCCGGCCAGCGCGTCGGAGCCGAGGTAGGCGTTCTGCACGGTTTGCTGCAGGGACCAGACCACGTCGGAGGCGTCGAGCGTATGCCCGTTCGAGAAACGGATGCCATCGGCGAGGTGGAAGGTGTAGGTCAGGCCGTCCTCGGAGGTCTCCCACGATGTTGCAAGGCCGGCGACCGCGTTATTCGAGGCGTTGCGTCCGCAGATCGTCTCGTAGACGTTGCCGACGAGGTACTGCGCCACGGCGTCCTCGGAGTCGGTGTGCACGTCGAGCGAGGAGGGCACGGCATCGACGGCGATGGTGACCGATGCGTCCGTGACGCCCGACAGGCGCCGCACGACGGGGTTGTTGTGCGAGACGGTCATGCCCCAGACGAGCCAGGCGGCGAAGCCGAAGACGATGAGGCATGCGGTGAACACGATCCATCCGCGCGCGGTGGCGCGGGTGGCGGTGCGGGCGGCAGCGCGCTGCGCACGGGCAGACGATGGCGCGGATGTGGGGGTGGACGATGTGGCCGGCGTGGACGTCGGGCCAGGTACTGGCGTCTGCGTCGGTTCTGCCGCGGGCGTTGGCTGTTGTGGCTGGGCGAATGTCCGGGAATCCATGCCATCGTCGTGAGAAGTGCTCATGTTGCCCACTGTACGTGCATGCCCCAACGCGCGTGGCTCCGATTGCGCCGTGTCTGGACCGTGGATTCGCCCCGCGCTTATAGGCGATTGCGATCATGATCCACGGCTTGCGCTCAGATGATTCCGGCGCTGGGGCAGGTTCCGGCGAGCGGGCAGCGGCCGCATTCGGGGTTGTGCGCGTGGCAGGTGTCGCGCCCGTGGAAGATCAGACGATGCGACAGGTCCGTCCATTCCTCGGGCGGGAACACGGCGCAGATCTCGCTTTCGATGGCCACGGGGTCGGGCTTGGACGAGCGCCAGTCGCGGCGCCAGCGCAGGCGCCCCGTCACGCGGATCACATGCGTGTCGACGGGGAAGCCGGGAATCCCGAAGGCGTTGCCGAGCACCACGTTCGCCGTTTTGCGCCCCACGCCAGGCAAGGTGGTGAGCTCCTCCATCGTGCGCGGAACCTCGCCGCCGAAATCGTCGAGAAGCGCGCGCGACAGGTCGATGGCGCGCCGCGCCTTCATGCGAAAGAAACCCAAAGGGTGGATGATGCGCTCCACGTCCTCCGTGCGTGCGCCTGCCAGCTGCTCGGGGCCGGGGTAGCGCGAGAACAGCTCGGGCGTGACGGTGTTGACCATGCGGTCCGTGGTCTGCGCCGACAGCATGGTGGCGACGAGCAGTTCGAACGGCGTCGAGAAATCGAGCGCGCAGCGCGGCTCCGGGTAGACGCCGCGCAGGATCTCGTATTCGTCGTGCATGCGCGCCGTGCGCTGGGCCTTGGTTTCACGATACGATGTGCCCCGTGTTGCGCCCAGCGCGCGGGCGCCGCCGCGGGCGGGGGATTCGGATGCGTCGCTCATGCGGCGGATTCGGCCGGATCGTCGGACTGGTCGAGGCCCATCTCGTCCGCGTGGTCCTGCGGCGGATCGAAGCGGTAGCCCACGTTGCGCACCGTGCCGATGAGATGCTCGTACTCGCCGCCCAGCTTCGCGCGCAGACGCCGGACATGCACGTCCACCGTGCGTGTGCCGCCGTAGTAGTCGTAGCCCCACACCTCCTGCAGCAGCTGCGCGCGGGTGAACACGCGCCCCGGATGCAGCACGAGGTACTTGAGCAGCTCGAACTCCTTGTACGCCAGGTCGATGGGCTCGCCGCGCAGGCTCGCGGTGTAGCCGTTGGTGTCCACCACCAGCTCGCCGCAACGGATGACGCCCTCCTGCGTGTCGAACGACGAACCGACGCCCGTCGCGCCGCCCTGCGCCGGCATCGGGCGCCCGCGCTCCGCGATCAGGCGCAGACGCGCCTCTATCTCGGCCGGGCTTGCCGAATCGATCACGATGTCGGCGATTCCCCATTGCGCGTTGACCACCGTGAAGCCGCCCTCGGTCAGGATGAGGATGATCGGGGTGGACAGCCCGGAGGCGTGGATAAGCCTGCACAGGGTGCGCGCGCTGGCGAGGTCGTCGCGCGCGTCGATGAACAGAATCGTGGATTCAGGCATGCGGACCAGCGAGGCGGCGTCCAGAGGAAGCACGCGGACGCGGTGAGAGAGCAATGCCAGGGACGGCAGGACCGACGCGGGGTCCTCTGCGTTCGTCATCAAGGTCAGGTCTGTCACGGCTGTGCCTTTCATGCATGCTGTTGTGGTATGAGCCAGCAGTGGTGTGTGGTTACATTGTTGCGCGTTCGGCGCGTCTGTGATGCGGTTATGTCACAAGGTTTCGGTCGGTTATCAGTTTAATCACGCCCAGATTTCGGGTTATGGTGCGCAAATTAACCTGATGTTTACGCACGGGGCCGCATCGTGGAACAGGAATGCCCTATGACGCCGGCATGCCGTGCCCCCGGTCCGGACCCGCGGCCCCGATCCGGATTCCGGTCCGGACCCGATGCGATCCCCTCGCACCCCGCCTCCGCCGCCGTTCCGCCCGCCTCTGCCGCGCGCGGTGCGCGCCGCATGCGACGGCCAGGCCCGACCGCGCGTAAGCTTGGTGGAAGCGCCGTGGTGTGCGCCCATGATAGGCCGCACTCCGGGGTGGCGCGTCGATATGTCAGGAGGATGAGATGGTCGAGCACACCGAGAAGCCCGACACCGAGAAGCCCGGCGGGGCCCCCGAACGCACCGGATCCGCATCGGGTGCATCGTCGGGTGCATCGTCGGCCACCCGGCGCCGCAGGCGGACCGCCCACACGCCGGACGCCGCCGCGCATGCCGCCACCGCGGCGCCCGCCGCGCCAGGGCCGCAGACCGCGGGCCTGGGCAAAGGCATGACCATGCGCGTCCTGCTCGTGCAGCTCGTCGGATACCTGTGCATGGCCGCCATGTGGTTCGCGCCGGGCGTCTGCACCGCCTACCTCTCGCCGTCCCCGTGGACCGCGCTCGAGGCCTTCGTCATGCTCCTCCTGTTCACCTTCACCTACCCCTTCCCGTTGCGCACCCCGTCGACCGTCGCCGCGCGTGTGGCCGCCATCGCGATGGGCGTGGGCGGCGTGGCCTTCAGCTCCCTCGACCCCCTGGGCGTGCACTGGCTTAGGTGGGTGGCCGCGCTCGCGGCCGCGCTGGTGGTCGGCGCCTTCCTGTACGAGCTGCTGCGTTCCTCGCGCACGCGCATGATTTACTCGCTGTCCACCACCGTCATGTCGGGGCTTGTGGGACTGTGCGGCATGGGATGGTGCCTTCTGCCGCAGATGCATCTGTGGCGCATCTGCCTGCAGCGCAACCCCCTGCGTGCGTGGTGCGTGGTGGCGGGGCTCGTGGCGGCGTTCGTCATGCTCGGCTGGGCCAGCGTGATCTGGTCGCGCCGCATCTCGATAACCGATTACGTGCGCGTGGCCGTCGAACCGGGGCGAGTCATCCCCGGTCTGCGCCGCGTGTGGCTGTGCTGGGGCCTGATTCCCGTGCTTGTGTTCGGCGCCGCCGTCGCCGTCGCCGCCTGGTTCGTCGTCACCGCCTGATTGAGTCGCCGCCTGATCGCGTCGCCGGGGCACTCGTCACCGGAGGCGCTGGAAAGATTGGAAATAAGAAAGCCGCACCGTGTTCGGGGTGCGGCTTTTCGTTACGTATCGTTACGTAACGCTACGTAGCGTTACGCTGCGGCGCGGAGCTTACTTCTCGGAATCGGCGAGGCGCTTGCGGGCGGCGACGATCTCCTCCTCGGCCTTCGCAGCGTTGGTCCAGTAGGAGCCCGGCTTGACTTCCTTGCCCGGCTCGAGGGCCTTGTACTGCGAGAAGAAGTGGTCGATCTCCTTCTTGTGGAACTCGGAGACATCGTCGATGTCCTTGATGTCATCGAAACGCACGTCGGCGGGCACGCACAGCACCTTGTCGTCGCCGCCGGCCTCGTCAACCATGTGGTACAGGCCCACGGCGCGGCATTCGATGACGCAGCCCGGGAACACCGAGTTCGGGATCATCACGAGAGCGTCCAGCGGATCGCCGTCCTCGCCCAGCGTGCCCTCGATGTAGCCGTAGTCATCCGGGTACTGCATGGAGGTGAACAGCGTGCGGTCCAGACGGATGCGGCCGGTCTCGTGGTCGACTTCGTACTTGTTGTGCGAGCCGCGCGGAATTTCAACGACGACGTCGAAGGTTTCTGCCATGGTTATCTCCTTGTTGCTTCCCGGGACCACCCCGGGTGTCCGTATCAAGGATACGCGCGGTCCCGGTCTTTGTGATGCCTTCGTGACGGACCACGTGTTGCCCTGCTTGTTTTGGTACGATGATGCGGGTTTGACGCGGGGTGCCGCGCGGCGGTGCGCAAGGCGCCGCATACGATTGAGAAAGACGATCGGGCCGGACGATTTGCCGGCCGCATCCGACGGTCGCCCGGATGATGCAGGGTCCTGGTGCCAACAGGCGGGACGGACGAAAGGTACGTATGAGCGCGAGAAAAGGATCGGGTCACGACGCCGGCAGGCGCCATTCGGGAGCGTCGTCGCAGCCGCCGCGTCCTCCGAAAAGGCGCGGTCAGGTGCCGCCGCCTCCGCCGGCGCGGAATCACACAGCCGACCGCCGCCATGATGCGCAGGGCCGCGGCCATGATGCGCAGGACTCCCGTCATAACGATGCCCGTCGCAACGATGTACGCCGTGATATCCCGGCGTCGCGTGCTGCGCAGAACGACCGCGCCCGTCGTCGCGCCGACCAGGCCGGCCAGTCGGGCCAGGGTGGCCGCGGGGATGCCGGGAACCGCGGGGATGCGAAGAAAGGCACGCGCCACGCGTCCCGCGAGGACCGCGCGCGCAGCATCGCGCGCACCCGCCGCCTCACCGTTTTCGGCATGCTTGCCGTCGGAATCGTGGTTCTGAGCCTGCTTGTGGCGCTGTCGGTGGCGCAGACCAACCGCGCCGTGCTGCGGCACGCCTCCTATGGCGCCCAGCAGGCCGCGGCCGATACCATGCCCGCGGAATCAGGTGCCGCCGATGCTAGTTCCGCCGATGCCAGCGCCAGCGCCGATGCGACGCCCACCGACGCCCCATCGTCCGACGACTCCGCCACCACCGCGCAGGCCATCGACTGGCAAGGCGCCTCGGGCGGCGCGTACCCGGATATGTCGCAGTACGATTCCGACGACCTTTCCGTGCAGGTCTCCCTCGCCGAGCAGCGCGTGTATATCAAGAACGGCGACGACACCATCTACACCATGATCTGCTCGTCCGGCATGGATGACACGACTCCCACCGGCACGTATTACATCCAGAGCCGCGGCGACTCGTTCTACAACCCCAACGAGCAGATGGGCGCGAACTACTGGGTCAGTTTCTACGGCGACTACCTGTTCCACACCGTGCCCACCGATATCAACGGCGAGTACATCGTGTCGGAGGCCGAGAAGCTCGGGGAGCCCGCCTCACACGGCTGCCTGCGCCTGACGGTGTCGGACGCGCAGTGGTTCTACGCGAATATCCCGGACGGCACGCGCGTCGACATCGCGTAGCTTGATCGACATCGCGTAGCTTGGCGGCGGGGCTCGGCGGTGGGGGGCGGTGTCCCGCCTCAACGGGGAAGCCCGCCTCAGCGCGGCGTGAACGGAAGCTTCACGAGAATCTGATCGTTGCGCGAGGCGGCGGAGATCAGCCTCGTCACCGCAATCGTCGCCAGCTCGCGCGTGATCGGAGACATCTCCCAATCGTGGCGCGTCACCAGCGCGAAGGTGTCGAAAATCGGATGGTCGAACGGCGTGATATGCACGTTCGCCGGGAAATTCGGCGCCTCTGCCACCGCGCGCGGCAGCATCGTCTCGCCCAGGCCGCTGGCCACGAGCTGCACCGCCGAATCCACCGACTCCACCTCGATCTGCGGCTCGAGCGTCACGCCGCGCAGCTGCGCGCGCTGCGCCAGCTGACGGCGCGAGGGGTCGTTCCACCCGTGATGCGCATCGTAGAGAATCAGCGGCTCGTCGGGGATCCGCTCCACGCTCATCGGGCGCTCGCAGCGCTCCGTGCGGCTGCTCGCCCACACGATCTCCTGCTGCATAAGCAACGTGGAGTCGAGGTCATGCACAGGAACCGGCAGGCACAGGAGCCCCGCCTCGAGCTCGCCGGAGCGCACGGCGTCCGCCACCTCGAAGGAGTTCTGACCGACGAGGCGCAGGCGCACATTCGGGTGGCTGCGTCCGAAATCCGACGCGAGGTCGGACAGGCCGTAGTAGCTCGCGTTGCGCAGGATTCCGAACGACACCGTGCCGCTTTCACCTGTGACGAGCGCGCGCAGGGCCGCGTCCGCGCCGAGCTCGCCGTCGAGCATGCGCTTGGCCCAGGGGATGAGGGTGCGGCCGGCGGTGGTGGGTACGAGGCGGCGGCCGGCGCGCACGAACAGCGTGATGCCGTATTCGGTTTCGATGCGCCGCACCTGTTCGGAGACGGTCGGCTGCGTCATGCCCAGATACGATGCCGCCGACGTGAACGATCCGAGGGTGGCGGCGTAGTAGAAGGCCTGGATCTGGGTGAGGGTCATCATGGTGCGGGCGGGTGTCCTTTCGGGGTGGGGTGGGGCGCGTCGGGGTGTTTCGGTTGTGTTACGGTTTCCCCGCGTCGGCCGGGCCTTGCGAGGGGTATGCGCGGGCGCGGGTCGGATGCCCGGCGCGGAGGCGCAGACGATTGCGCGGCGCGTGCGCAGCCGCGCGGATGCTGGGTTCCGGCGGCTCGTCGGGAATCTCGGCCGGCGCTCCGGTGAGGCGGCGGGGGAATCGTGGATACTCAAAGTATAGGTTTTGCCTATGGCAAATCAAGGAACTAGGGGTCTTGTAGATGGTTTTGCGCGATCCTATTCTCGCTTCACGTGAGGTTCACCACACGGCAACCTCGATATCCGCAGCCCCATCGGCGTATACATAAGGACAAGCCATGACCCACCAGATCGCAACCCAGAACACAGACATCGACGTGGCGGACAAGCCGCTGGACGCCGTCTCGGCCGTCTCGGCCAAGCCGGCCTCCGGCGCGGAGGCCACCGGAACCGCCGCTTTCGGAACCGCCGCCGTGCGCATCGAGCACGACTCCCTCGGCGCCAAGCAGGTTCCCGCCGATGTCTACTGGGGCGTGCACACGCAGCGCGCGATCGAGAACTTCGCCGTCAGCGGCATTCCGGTGAGCAGCCACCCCGAGCTCATCCGCGCGTATGCGCTGATCAAGCAGGCCTGCGCCCGCGCCAACGCCGAGCTCGGCGGCATCACGGCCGAGCAGCTCGAGCTCATCGACCAGGCGTGCAGCGAGATGTACGCCGGCGACTTCGACGACCAGTTCCCCGTCGACGTGCTCCAGGGCGGCGCCGGTACGAGCACCAACATGAACGTGAACGAGGTCATCGCCAATCGTGCTCTCGAAATCGGAGGTTACCAGCGCGGCACCTACACGCCCGTGCACCCGAACGACACCGTGAACAAGTCGCAGTCCACCAACGACACGTACCCGGCCGCCTGCCGCCTCGCGCTCGTGTTCGCGCTGCGCCCGGTCATCCGCTCCGCCCGCGCGCTCGCCCTCTCCTTCCAGAGGCTCGCGCGCCGCTCGAGCACGATGGTCAAGCTCGGCCGCACGCAGCTGCAGGACGCCGTGCCGATGACCTTCGGACAGGAATTCGGCGCTTTCGGCACCGTTCTTGACGATGACGTGGCCAAGCTCGCGTCCCAGATCGACTCGCTGTGCGTGCTCAACCTCGGCGGCACCGCCATCGGCACCGGCATCTGCGCCGACGCGCGCTTCCGCTCGCTCGTCGTCTCCAAGCTCAGCTACGTGTCGGGCCTGACCATCCGCGAGGCGAACGATCCGATCGCCGCCACGAGCGACATGGGCGACTTCGTCGATCTTTCCTCGCAGCTCAAGCGCCTCGCCGTGCACCTGGGCAAGATCGCCAACGACATCCGCCTGCTCGCCAGCGGCCCGCAGGCCGGACTCGCCGAGATTCACATCCCGGCGCGACAGGCCGGCTCCTCGATCATGCCGGGCAAGGTGAACCCGGTGATTCCCGAATGCGTGAACCAGAGCGTGTTCACGATCTTCGGCATGGACGCCACCGTGACCGCCGCCGCCGAAGGCGGGCAGCTGCAGCTCAACGCGTTCGAACCCGTCACCGTGCACATGCTCCTGACCGGCATGGGCGTGCTGGCCCACGCGATGGACACGCTGCGCGTCAACTGCGTGGACGGCATCAAGCCCAACGAGCGCCTGGGGCGTGAGCGCGCCGAGCGGTCCGCGTCGATCGCCACCTCGCTTAACGGCTACCTCGGCTACGAGGGCGCCTGCCATCTGGCCAAGCGCGCGCTGCGCGAGGGGCGCACGGTCAAGGACGTGGCGCTCGAGGAGGGCAATGTGCGCGCCGAGGTGCTCGACGATGTGCTCGATCCGATGAACCTGACCCGCGCCCACATCGGCGCCGGCCGGTGAGGTGGCACGCGCCTTCTCCGTAACACTGTGATGGGTTGCGGACGGAAAACACGATTTTCCGGCTCGAAAACGTCCGATTATGTCCGTAAGCCGTCACATTGTTCCGGACATGGGAACACTGTGATGGGTTGCGGACACGAAGTCGGGTCGGTTCCGCCAACAGTGCCCTTGGATGGTTCCTCTAGTGCCAGTGAGAGCGACTGTTGGCGGTGGAATCGTTGGGAATGCTGGTCTTTTTCCGTAACGGTGCCTCTCGCTGGTCTCCTGAGCGTCAGTGAGGCCGACTGTTGGTCGTGTTGGCCAGCGTTGGTCGACACTGCTGGCCGGCATGGGCGCGGATCGTCGTCGCCGTGCGAAAACGAAAAGGTCGTTGCCCGTTTGGGCAACGACCTGATTGGTAGCGGGGCATGGATTTGAACCATGGACCTCTGGGTTATGAGCCCAGCGAGCTACCGAGCTGCTCCACCCCGCGTCGGCTGCCGTTTCAGGCAGCGCCTACTACTATAACGGTCAACGCCGGAGCGTCAAGCCTCGGCGTGTCGTTGTCATGGGGCTGTGCCCGGACCGTGTAGAAAACACGATTTTCCCACTGCGTTTTCGTGATTCCAGGCCTCCTCGCACCCGCCTCCTCGCATCCGTACCGGCGGGCGGGGCGTGAGGGGAGCGGGAGAATCGTGTTTCCCGCCCTGCGCACCCGCCCCGCCTCCGCCCGCCACCATTCATCTACCAGCGAAGACGTGCCACACACCGATTCATTACAATAAAAACATGCCTATCAAGATACCGATGGGATTGCCCGCACGCGGTGTGCTGGATGCAGAACGCATCTTCGCTCTGGAGGATCCGGAGGCGGAGAAGCAGGATTTCCGCCCGCTGCGTTTCGTAATCCTGAACCTTATGCCGAAGAAGATCGAGACCGAGACCCAGCTGCTCCGTCTCATGTCCAAGTCACCGCTGCAGCTCGACGTCGACTTCATGCGCACCTCCACGCACACCGGGACGCATGTGAGCCACGACCACCTCATCAAGTTCTACGAGACGCTCGACTCGTTCCGCGACAAATGCTACGACGGCCTTGTCGTGACCGGCGCGCCCGTGGAGCATCTCGACTTCGAAGAGGTGGATTACTGGGACGAGTTCAAGGAGATCCTCGACTGGGCGTCGACGCATGTGTTCTCCACCATGTATCTGTGCTGGGGCGCCATGGCCGGCCTCAACTACCACTACGGCGTGCGCAAGCACCTCGAGCCGCAGAAGATCTTCGGCGTGTTCCCGCAGTATCTGATGGACGAGTACTGCTTCCTGACGAACGGCTTCGACGAAATCGCGCTGCAGCCGCACTCGCGGCTGGCGTCCGTGGACGAAGACGACATCCGCGCGAACCCGGACCTGCAGATCCTCACATGGGGCCCCGACTCCGGCCCGGGCCTCGTGGCGAACAAGGACTTCTCCGAGGTCTTCGCGCTCGGCCACTGGGAGTACTCGAAGCGCACGCTCGCCGAGGAATACGAGCGCGACATGAAGAAGGGTCTCAAGAACGTGCCCTTCCCGCGCAACTACTTCCCGCATGACGACCCCACGCTCGAGCCGCTGTTCTCGTGGCGCGCACACGGCAACCTGCTATGGCGCAACTGGATCAACTGGGTGTACGAGACGACGCCGTACGACCTCTCGCAGATTCCGACGCTGCGTCGCGAGAAGCGCCTGGGCACCGACCGCAGCCTGCGCCATGCCGCGGAGTCGCCGCGTAAGGACGACTTCGCGCCCTTCGCGCACGACGGCTACGGCCTGACGGAAGGGTTCCGGTAGATTCGGCTTCGGATTGCGGTCGGCGCGGCTGACGCGCGGCCGATGCGCGGCTGACGCGGAGCGGCGGTCTCCTATATAAGTAAGGAGGCCGCCGCCCGTTCGTTTTTGGCGGATGGCGGTTGGTGGTGAGGATTCTTCGCCATGAGGGTTGTTTTTCCGTGCGAGGCAACGGTTTGGAGCCGGTTTGGCGTTTGGTGGCGAGGATTCTTCGCCATGAGCCACGATTTTCGCGCTGGGGTGGCGGTCCGGGGCCGGAATGGCGTTTGGTGGCGATGATTCTTCGCCATGAAGCACGATTTTCGCGCCCGAGCCCGCGTCCACAGGACGGCGAATCTCGAAGTGTGGTCTTGAGGGTCCGTTTGCACGTTCGTAACATGGACGTCATGTTCCGGCGGGGCGCGGGGTGGCGCGCGGGTCGGTCTTGCGGCCGGAAAATCGTGGGAAAACGGCAAGGGAGGCCGGCGGTCGAATCGTAGAAAACCTTTGGAATTCCAACGATTTCGTACTCCCCGCAGAACCCCGCGCGGCAGGGGCGCAACGCCCGGAAGGTTTCGCCTTAGGCAAAAAAGAATCGGCCGAATGTCCAGTCTTTGGTCATTTCGCGTCCCGAAACGCCATACCGCCCGGAACGCAAGCATTTCCAAGGCCTTCGCGCTGCTCATCCCATCTGGGAACTAAGAATACGCCGTCATATGCGCGCGCCGCGCACGCCCCGGAAAATGTGAAGACACTGTGTGCACGAACATGCCGAAAACGTTGGAAACACAACGTTCCCGGCTGGCCGCCATGACGAAATCCGCAGCGATACGAAACAATTCGCCAATTATTCATGACTTGGAGCGGGGCTATAGTTACATCTGTCAAAAGAGGTAGGAGGCGTATATGACAGGTTCTGTCGGACTGAGTGTCCTGACGGCCGCGGGTGGACTCACCCTGGCTGACGGGCCCTCGGAGCTGCCTTCCATCGATGACTTCCTTCCCCCGGAAATACTTTTCCAGGGGACGCCTTTTGCAATGAACCGAATCATCCTCATCAGGGCGATCATGACAGTGGTCCTCCTGCTGGTGTTCGGCATCACTGCGAAAAGGGCGAAGCTGATCCCCGGCCGCTGGCAGGGGTTCGTTGAGTGGATGATCGAATTCGTCGAGTACAACGTGGTGTATTCCACGATGGGCGAGCTGCGCGGCAAGCGCTACGTGCCCATGTGCTGCACGATTTTCTTCACCGCCCTGTGCTTCAACCTCTGCGGCGTGATCCCGGGATTCAACATCGCGGCGACGGCGACCATCGCCATGCCGCTGATGTTCGCCCTGTGGACCCTCGTCCAGTACTGGCGTTCCGGCATCCGCTCCAACGGAGGCCTCGGGAAGTATCTGAAGAAGGAGCTGTTCCCCGCGGGCGTTCCATGGCCCGTGTACATCCTGCTGTCCCCGATCAAGTTCCTCGAAATCGCCGTCATCCAGCCGGGCGCCCTGACGCTTCGACTCTTCGCCAACATGGTGTCGGGCCATCTGACCCTGGCCACCGCGCTGGTGATGACGGATTGGTACATCATCCAGGTGCACAACGCTGCCATGGTGCCGGTCGGCATCCTGTGGTTCCTGTTCGGATTCCTGATGACTGCCTTCGAGATCTTCATCGCGGCCCTGCAAGCATTCATCTTCTCCGTGCTGACCGCTGTCTATATCAACAGCAGCTATCCGGAGGACGAGTAGGACCAAGCCCCTGCGGATACGCAGGGCGCGGAACCATTCATAAAGCAACTCATTTCGATGCTTAGAGCAGACATCCTGTCTGCGTTAAGAAAGGAAAAACAATGGATCTCACTACCCTCGCAGAGGTTGCCGGTAATCTTTCCGTCATCGGTTACGGTCTGGCGGCCATCGGCCCCGGCATCGGTCTGGGCATCATGTTCGGCAAGGCGATGGAATCCACCGCTCGCCAGCCCGAGCTTTCCAACAAGCTCAACACCATCATGTACATCGGCCTCGCCATCATCGAGGTGCTCGCCCTCCTGGGCTTCGTCGCCTTCATCATGAAGAGCTAAAAGAAGGAACCGAAGCCGAAAGCCGCCGCGCCCTTCGCGCGCGGAACAAATAAGGCATGAGTTAAGGAAAGGAGGGATGCATGACGACTTTCGCAGAAGAGAATTCCGGAATCGACCTGTTCATTCCGAAGACGTATGACATCTTCTGGTCGCTCATCATCCTTGTCATCCTTGCGGTCTTCTTCTATAAGTTCTTCCTGCCGAGGTTCCAGAAGATTTTCGACGAGCGCGCCGAGAAGATTCAGGGCGGCATGGACAAGGCCGCTGCCGCCGAGAAAGAGGCGCAGGAGGCCAAGAAGAAGTACGAGGATCAGCTGACGCAGGCCCGCGTGCAGGCTTCGAAGATTCGCGACGACGCCCGCGCAGAGGCATCGCATATCATCGCCGATGCCAGGACGCGCGCCGAGCAGGAGGCCGCACAGGTCTCCGCGAACGCCCAGAGGTCCATCGAATCCCAGCAGCAGCAGGCCCTGGTCAGCCTGAAGGGCGAGGTCGGATCGCTGTCCGTCGCGCTCGCAGGCAAGATCCTGGGCAAGCAGCTCGAATCCGATGCCGTGCAGTCCGACATGATCGATTCCGTCCTCGGGGATCTCGAGAGCGAATCGGCCGACAAGGACTGAGTAAGGAGGTGACGGAATGCGCGGAGAGACTTCGCTGACCAGCGAGAGGGCGGCGCGTGAGAAATTCGCGCCGAAGCTCAAGGCCAAGGGCCTGGATGCCGGCCGGATCGCGGATGAGCTGTTCGGCTTCACCCAGATTCTGGACACGAACATCAAGCTGGAACGGGCGCTGACCGATACATCCCGTCCGGCCGCGGACAAAACCCGGCTGGTCACGGATATCGTCAGCAATGCCGTCGATCCGCTGACCGTCGAGATTCTCTCCGATCTCGCCGCCCGTCGCTGGAGCCGTATCGCGCATATCGCGAACGCCACCGAGGACCTTGCCATCGACGCACAGCTCTACCAGGCGGATGCCATGGGCTGCACGGGCCAGGTTGCGGTGGAGCTTGCGAAGATCCATTCGGCCCTGCTCAACCTGTCGGTGCTGCGCTCCGAGCTGTCGGACCCCCAGTCCGACCCCGAGAGGCGCGTGACCCTGCTGGACCACCTGTTTGACAAGGACCAGCTCAATCCGGTCACGCTGAAGCTCGCCGAGCAGGCCACGAGGGATTTGCGCAACAGGCGCTACCTGTACACGATCCAGTGGCTTATCGACAAGATCTCTGAGCATTGCGGCGAGACAGTGGTGACGGTCACCTCGGCCGTCGAGCTGTCGAGCGAGCAGATCAAGCGAATCATCGAGATTTATTCGAAAAAGCTCAATCGTCCTGTCCACGTGAACTCCGTCGTCGACGCATCCGTGCTCGGCGGCATCAGGGTTCAGTACGGCGCGGAGGTTATCGACAACACCGTCGTCGCCAAGCTGAAGAACCTGCAGCGTTCCGTGGCGTAGAACGAGAGAACTTCCATACGTATCCATACGTAGCAACTGAAGGAAATAAGGAGTGATCTATGGCTGAACTGTCCATCGATCCCGCCGCGATTCGTCGGGCGCTTGACGATTTCGTCGACTCCTACAAGCCCTCGGATACCCCGACCGAAGAGGTCGGATATGTGAGGACTGCGGGCGACGGCATCGCGCACGTCGAGGGCCTTCCCGGCTGCATGGCCAACGAACTGCTGAAGTTCGCTGACGGCACGCTGGGCCTGGCGTTCAACCTCGACGCCCGTGAGATCGGCGTTGTTATCCTGGGTGACTTCGCAGGCATCGAGGAAGGCCAGGAGGTTCGCCGTACGGGCGAGGTCCTGTCCGTCCCGGTCGGCGACGGTTATCTCGGCCGCGTGGTGAACCCGCTGGGCGAGCCCATCGACGGCCTGGGTGACATCAAGTGCGAATCCCGCCGTATTCTCGAGGCGCAGGCGCCGGACGTGATGCATCGTCATCCCGTCGACCAGCCGCTGTCCACCGGCCTCAAGGCCATCGACGCCATGACGCCGATTGGCCGCGGCCAGCGCCAGCTGATCATCGGCGACCGCCAGACCGGCAAGACCGCCATTGCGATCGATACCATCATCAACCAGAAGAAGAACTGGGAGACCGGCGACCCGGCCAAGCAGGTGCGCTGCATCTACGTGGCCGTCGGCCAGAAGGGCTCGACGATCGCCTCCGTGCGCGCCGCCCTCGAGGATGCCGGCGCCATGGAGTACACGACCATCGTGGCCTCCCCGGCGTCCGATTCCGCCGGTTTCAAGTACATCGCGCCGTACACCGGCTCGGCCATCGGCCAGCACTGGATGTACAACGGCAAGCACGTGCTCATCGTCTTCGATGACCTGAGCAAGCAGGCCGAGGCGTACCGTTCGATCTCGCTGCTTTTGCGCCGCCCGCCGGGGCGCGAGGCCTACCCGGGCGATGTGTTCTATCTGCATTCCCGCCTGCTGGAACGCTGCGCCCGCCTGTCCGATGACCTGGGCGGTGGTTCCATGACCGGTCTGCCGATCGTGGAGACGAAGGCGAACGATGTGTCCGCCTACATTCCGACGAACGTGATCTCCATCACCGATGGCCAGATCTTCCTGCAGTCCGACCTGTTCAACGCCGGCCAGCGTCCCGCCGTGGACGTCGGCATCTCGGTTTCCCGAGTCGGCGGCGCTGCGCAGACGAAGGCCCTTAAGAAGGTCTCCGGCACGTTGAAGATCTCGCTCGCCCAGTACAAGTCCCTCGAGTCCTTCGCCATGTTCGCGTCCGACCTGGATGCGGCCTCGAAGGCGCAGCTGACGCGCGGCTCCCACCTCATGGAGCTGCTCAAGCAGCCGCAGTACTCGCCGTACTCCCCGGAGCAGGAGGTCGTGTCCATCTGGGCCGGCACCCACGGGAAGCTCGACGATCTGCCGCTCGGGGACGTCCTGCCGTTCGAGAAGGGCATGCTCGAGTACGTCGACCACAACAGCGACGTCATCAAGACGATCGCCGAAACCGGTGACTTCACGGCCGAAACCGAGAAGGCGCTGGACAAGGCCGTGGACGACTACCGCGACACCTATGTCAAGCTCGACGGCACCCCGCTGATCAACAAGGACGACAAGGGCGAAGGACCGACGGCCGTGAAGCAGGAGAAAATCGTGCGTCACACCAAGAAGTCCGCCAAGAAGTCCGCGAAGGCGGGTAACTAGTCATGGCATCCCAACTCGCATACAAGTCACGCATCGCCTCCACCAAGTCGCTGTCGAAGATCTTCAACGCGCAGGAGATGATCGCGTCTTCGCATATCGCCAAGGCCCGTGACGTGGCCCTGGCCGCGAAGCCGTACTCGGATGCGATTTCCGATGCACTGGCCGCGCTGGTCGCTCATACGCACCTCGACCACCCGCTTGTCAAGAAGAAGGATTCGACCGACAACCCCCGTGTCGCGGTTCTCGCTCTCACGAGCGACCGCGGCATGGCCGGCCCGTACACGTCGAACGTCCTTCGTGAGACGGAGGACCTTCTCTCCCGCCTCGACAAGCAGGGCAAGGAGCCGCAGCTGTATGTCTACGGCCGTCGTGGTGTGAGCTACTACAAGTACCGCAACCGCGAGGTCAAGGCCACGTGGGAAGGCCATACCGACGCCCCGGGCGTGGAGGTGGCCGAGGAGATCTCGGACACCCTGCTCAAGGCGTATATGGCCCCCGCGAGCCAGGGCGGCGTGAGCGAGCTCTACATCGTGTATACCGAGTTCATCAACATGGTGTCGCAGAAGGTGCGCCTCCTGCGCATGCTTCCTGTGGAAGTGGTGGACAAGGAAATCGATATGAGCGATGCGAACGCCGAGGAGGAGGTCAAGGAGGCGCCCGACCTGACGGCGCCGCTGTACTCCTTCGAGCCGAGCACCGCGGAGGTCCTCGACAGGATCCTCCCCAAGTACGTGCAGTCCCGCATCCATGAGTGCCTGCTTACGGCAGCCGCGTCAGAAACCGCCAGTCGGCAGAACGCGATGCATACGGCGACGGATAACGCCAACAGCCTGGTCGATGACCTCACGCGCAAGCTCAACGCCACGCGTCAGGCCTCCATCACCCAGGAACTGACCGAGATCATCGCCAGTGCCGACGCACTGAATACCACAGAAGAATAGGAAAGCCATGGCTAAGAATGAAAGTGTGGCCGAGCTGAAGGCGGAGGATAACGCCGCCGCGGCTCACGGCCGTGTTGTTCGAGTCCAGGGCTCAGTCATCGACGTCGAGTTCCCCGTCGGGCATCTGCCTGATATCTACGACGCACTGACTGTGCATATCAACAATGTGGGTTCCACCGAGGGAGAGACCCTCAATGAGATCACCCTCGAGGTGGAACAGCACCTGGGCGATAACATCGTCCGCACCGTCGCGCTCAAGCCGACCGACGGCCTCGTCCGTGGCGCCGAGGTGACGAACACCGGCGGCCCGATCGAGGTCCCCGTCGGCGACGTGACCAAGGGCCATGTGTTCGACGTGTCCGGACACATCCTCAACAAGAAGCCCGGCGAGACGATCACCGTCACCGAGCGCTGGCCCATCCACCGCAACCCGCCGGCCTTCGACGAGCTCGAGCCGAGGACCCAGATGTTCGAGACGGGCATCAAGGTCATCGACCTGCTCACCCCGTACGTGCAGGGCGGCAAGATCGGTCTGTTCGGCGGCGCAGGCGTCGGCAAGACCGTGCTCATCCAGGAGATGATCCAGCGCGTGGCGCAGAACCACGGCGGCGTCTCCGTGTTCGCCGGCGTCGGCGAGCGCACGCGTGAGGGCAACGATCTGATCGGCGAAATGCAGGAGGCCGGCGTCCTCGACAAGACCGCGCTGGTCTTCGGCCAGATGGACGAGCCGCCGGGGACGCGTCTGCGCGTCCCGCTCACGGCCCTGACGATGGCGGAGTACTTCCGCGACGTCGAGAACCAGGACGTGCTTCTGTTCATCGACAACATCTTCCGCTTCACGCAGGCGGGTTCCGAGGTGTCGACGCTGCTCGGCCGTATGCCGTCCGCCGTGGGCTACCAGCCGAACCTGGCCGATGAGATGGGCGCCCTCCAGGAGCGCATCACGTCGACCCGCGGCCACTCCATCACCTCGCTGCAGGCCATCTACGTGCCCGCCGACGATTACACGGACCCGGCCCCGGCCACGACGTTCGCTCATCTGGACGCCACGACCGAGCTCTCCCGCGACATCGCCGCGAAGGGCATCTACCCGGCCGTCGACCCGCTGGCCTCCACCTCGCGAATCCTCGACCCGCGCTACGTGGGCCAGGCCCATTACGAGTGCGCCAACCGCGTCAAGGCCATCCTGCAGAGGAACAAGGAGCTCCAGGACATCATCGCCCTGATCGGCATCGACGAGCTCGGCGAGGAAGACAAGACGATCGTGGCGCGTGCGCGCCGCATCGAGCAGTTCCTCGGCCAGAACTTCTACGTTGCCGAGAAGTTCACGGGTCGCCCGGGTTCCTATGTGCCCGCCGACGAGACCATCGAGGCGTTCACGCGCATCTGCGACGGTGTGTACGACGACGTCCCGGTTCAGGCCTTCTCCGGCATCGGTGGCATCGATGACCTCGAGCACAAGTGGCATGACATGCAGAAGGAACTGGACGAGTAATGGCTAGCGAAAAACCCACCATGAAGGTCAACATCGTGGCCGCCGACCGTCCGATCTGGTCGGGCACGGCGTACTCGGTGATCATTCCGGCCTCGAACGGACAGATGGGAATTCTGCCCGAGCACGAGCCGGTTCTGACGGTGATCGAGCATGGATCCGTGCGTGTGAAGAGCACGAGCGGGCACCAGCACGTCTTCACGGTTACTGATGGGTTTGCCGCCTTTGACTCCAATTCCCTGACTGTGGCCGTCGAAAGGTGCACCGACGACGAGGAGCCGCAGGACGCCGCCGATTCCGGCGCGGCCGCTGGCTCGGGCGCGTCGGCAGACGCGGAGTAGGCCGGGCCAGCTGCCGCGGGTGGCTTGCTTGGCTGCTGCTGGCTTGCTGGCTCTCTGCGTGAGGCGCGCGAGGCCTTGGGTTTCCTAGGCTCGCGCGCCGGACGGTGTGCCGGATTCTTACGGACGGACGTCCGCGATATAGATCGCGGACGTCCGTTTTTTGCATGTGGGGCGTTGGAGTGGGGTGGTTGGATTGGTGTGAAATGGGCTTCGGCGGGTGTTGGGGTACACACTTAAAACGATTTCTGCTTGGTTCTGTCGATTTTTGGGGTTGGGATGGCGTTCGGTGGGTGTGGTGGCACCCACTTTGGGTGGTTTGTCGGGTTCCTTTTAACAGTGTGATGGGTTGCGGACGGAAAACGTATGATTTTGCCGTCCGGAGGCCGTTTTGTGTCCGTTTCCCATCACATTGTTATGGGAGGGGGTGGTGTCCGGCGGTGTTTCTGACCGGTTTGGCGTTCGACGGGTGTGTGGACACCCACTTTAGGCGGTTTTGGGGTTCCGGCGGGCGGTTTTGGGCCCGGAATGGTGCAAAGCGGGTGTGATGGCACCCACTTTGGGTGGTTTTGAGGTGGTATTGACGATTTTCGGGCCCGGAATGGCGTTCGGCGGGTGTGGCGGCACCCACTTTGGGTGGTTTGTCGGGTTCCTTTTAACAGTGTGATGGGTTGCGGACGGAAATCGTATGATTGTGCCGTCCGGAGGCCGTTTTGTGTCCGTTTCCCATCACATTGTTATGGGGGAGGGTGGTGTCCGGCGGTGTTTCGGTCCGGTTTGGCGTTCGGCGGGTGTTGGGGCACACACTTAAGACGATTTCTGCTTGGTTCTGTCGATTTGTGTGGTTGGGATGGCGTTCGGCGGGTGTGGTGGCACCCACTTTGGGTGGTTTGTCGGGTTCCTTTTAACAGTGTGATGGGTTGCGGACGGAAATCGTGTGATTGTGCCGTCTGAAGGCCGTTTTGTGTCCGTTTCCCATCACATTGTTATGGGGGAGGGTGGCGTCCGGCGGTGTTTCGGTCCGGTTTGGCGTTCGGCGGGTGTCGGGGCACCCACTTTGGGCGGTTTTGGGTTGGTTTCTACGATTTTCCGGCCTGGAATGGCGTTCGGCGGGTGTGGCGGCACCCGCTTAAGGCGGTTTTGGGTTGGCTTTGACGGTTTCGGGGCAGAGCGGGGGAATCGTGGATAATGGCAGGGGATGGGAGGACCATGCAGCCAGACGCCTCCCTCTCTACCGCCCTCCTTACGAAAGGAATGCCCATGAGCGAGAAAAACCGCATGCTGTCGGGCGAACTGTACATCGCCGCCGATCCCGAGCTGGAGCGGATGTCGTTGCGCCGCCGTCGGCTCGTGCAGGAATTCAACACCGCGCCGTATGACGCCTTCGCCGAGCGTGAGCGCATCATGCGCGACCTGCTCGGCGGTGCGGGGGAGAACCTTGTGGTCGAGCCGCCGTTCCATTGCGATTACGGCTGCAACACCATCGTGGGCAACGACTTCTATGCGAACAGCGACTGCATTTTCCTCGACGTGGCGCCCATCACCATCGGCGACCACGTGTTCCTCGGTCCGCGCATCGGGCTGTATACGCCGTATCATCCGATCGACGCGGGCGTGCGCAACGAGGCGCTCGAAGGCGGCCTGCCGATAACCATCGGCAGCGACGTGTGGATGGGCGGCAATGTGGTGGTGTGCCCCGGCGTCACGATCGGCGACGATGTGGTGATCGGCGCGGGAAGCGTGGTGGTCAAGGCTATTCCGTCGCATTCCGTGGCGGTCGGCAATCCCTGCCGCGTCATCCGCCCGATCGGCGCCGACGACCGCGAGTACTGGCGCGTGAAGGCCGACGCGTACCGGCGCGAGGTAGCGTTGGAGCGCGGGGAGTAGGGCATACGGTGGCGCCGAGGCGTCTGGGCGCGCGTGGCGAGGCGGCGGTAGCGGCGGCTTCGTATACTGCACGATGTGCGAATCATTGTTGCCGATTGTTCCGCGGTGTACTCGGGCCGCCTCAACGCCATGCTGCCGCGCGCCACGCGCGTGATCCTCGTCAAGGCCGATTCCAGTGTCCTCATCTTCTCGGAGCTCGGCTCCTACAAGCCGCTGAACTGGATGGCGGCGCCGTGCCGCCTGCGCGAATACGGTCCGGACAGCGAGCGGTGGGAGTCACTGGTGCGCGACACCTATGTGGACGATGACCCGGACGATGCGGAGGGCGATGAAGAAGGATCCGAACCGGTGCGCTTCCTGCGCGCCACGGCGGAGAAGGGCCCCGATATCCTCACCGTCGCCATCTACCGGGTGCATTCCGACCAGACCTTCGACCTGGGCTCCGATCCGGGGCTGGTCAAGGACGGCGTCGAGGACCATCTGCAGCGCTACCTCGCCGAGCAGATCGAGCGCATCGGCGAAGGTGCAAGGCTTATCCGGCGCGAGTATCCGACGGCCATCGGACCGGTGGACATCATGGCCGAGGACGCCGACGGCACGCATGTGGCCATCGAGATCAAGCGCCACGGCGGCATCGACGGCGTGGAACAGCTCACGCGCTACTGCAAGCTGCTCAACCGCGACCCGCTGCTCGCACCGGTGCGCGGCATCTTCGCCGCACAGACCATCACTCCGCAGGCGCGCGTTCTCGCCGGCGAGCGCGGCTTCGAATGCCTGATCCTCGACTACGACGATATGAAGGGCCGCGCCTCCGGCGACCTGACCCTGTTCTGACGCTCCCTGCGCAACCGGTGCAACGAACGATATGAAAGGGCCTCCGGCGGATGCCGGAGGCCCTTGCACGTGGTCAGGCTGTTTCAGCCAGAGGAATCCCGCGATCAGGAAGCCGCGAGGATGTCGACCACGAAGATCAGCGTGGAGTTCGCGGGGATCGACGACACCGCCTGCGAACCATAGCCCTGGTCCGGCGGGACGATAAGAAGCACCTGCGAGCCGACGGTCTGGCCGACGAGTCCGTTCTTGAAGCCGGTCACGACCTGGTCGAGCGAGAAGGTGACGGGGGAGCCGTTGTCCCAGCTCGAATCGAACTGGGTGCCGTCGGTGAGCCAGCCGGTGTAGTTCACGGTCACGCTCTGGCCGTCCTGCACGGTGTCGCCGCTGCCCTTGATCAGCGGCTGCGCCACGAGCTGGTCGCCATGGTCGGTGTACGTGCTCACGTCGATGGACGGCTTGCCCGTCGCATCATCGAGCGTCACGGTCGGCAGGCCGCTGGGCAGGTCGGTCACCTGCTCGCCGGTCGCGCGCGTGCTCGAGACCGACGGGGTGCTGGACGCGGAGTTGGTCGAGTCGCTCGACGCCGTGGCGGACATAATCGTGAACACCCAGAGGTAATGCGTCTGCGTGGCGCTGGAGCCCGAGCTCGTGGCGGAATCGGTGCTGGAGTCGGTGCTCGAATCGGCGCTCGAGCTCGTGGCGGAATCCGTCGAGGTCTCGTCATCGACCGTCTGCGCGGTGTAGTCGGTGGACTGCAGCGCCTCGGCGAGCGTCACGGGCGAGGCGGAGTCCTGGCGGTCGGCGGAGTTGCTGGCGGTGGCGTCCGCGGAGCTCGAGTCCGAGCTCGCGTCCGTGCTCGAATCGGAGGACGCGGAATCGGAGGACGCGGAATCGCTGCTCGTCGCGGAGTCCTCGCTGTCGGTTTCGTCGAGGTTATACCCCAGCGCAATCGTGGTATGCACCGTCTGGCCGACGAAGAAGTGGAGGTAATCGTCCTGCATCGTATCCGAGCTGATGGTGGCGCAATCCGCCGGGTCCGCGTTCCAGCTGGAGCTGAGAACCGAGGCGTCGTCGGTGTTGACGAACTTGTTCTGCAGGCAGACCTGGTCGCCTTCCTGGACGGTGTCGCCGTCGCCGATCTGGAGCACGGAATACGTGTCGTTATGCACGTCGAAGGGCTGGCTCTTGAAGGAGATCTGGGGCTCCTGGCCGAGATCGCCGGTGGCGCAGATGCCGTCGACCTTGGTCAGATTGGTGTCGACGGAGGCGAGGGAGACGCAGTTGTTTCCGGTGGCGCTGCTGCTCGGCGAGGCATCGTTCTTGCTGCCGCAGGCGGTGAGGCCGAAGGAGAGCGCGACGGTGCACACGACGGCGAGGCCGCGCTTGAGAGTTGTGGTGAAACTAGACATACGACCGATGGTACTAGTCGGGTAGGCCATATTCATAGGTATTTCGCGTATGTGGAGGCGTGGTGCCGGGCACCGGCCATCGGGCTTGCGATAGGGGGGAGTTGATAATATCGGGAATCATGAGCAAAACGTATCCGAACGATGGGGCCGATGCCCCGAGGGACGGCGACGACCGCGCGTGGCGCCGGCAGCGTCCCGACGACGCGGAGGACGCGGGTCAGGAATCCCGCGATGCGCAGGGCATGGAGTCGTCCGGGCCGTTCCACGGCATTGTTTTCGATGACAGCGTGGTGGGCGTGATGGCGGTTCCGCAGGATTCTGGCAACGATGCGCCGGCGTCCGATGCCGTGGAATACGATGCGCCGGCAGACGATGCGTCGGCAGACGATGCCGCGGTCGATGCCGCGCCGTCCGGCGATGCGCCGGCATACGATGCCGACATCGCCGAGACCCAGGTGCTTCCGGCCAGCGATTCCGGCGACGGGCAGGAGGCATCGTATACCGACGAAGCGGATGCCTCCGATGCCTTCGTGGCGCCCGGCGACGATGTGGCCGACGCAACCGACGCGTCGGATGCCGCGGATCCCGAGAATTCCGCGGCCTCCGCGGACGCCCAGGGGAACCCCGAGAACCTTGGGACCCCCGAAGCTTCTGAGACTCACGAGGCCTCTGACAGCGCCGAGAACCCCGACAGCGATTCCGACAACGCCAAGCCCGCGTCGAAACCGCATCGCCGCACACGCATCATGCGCGGCGTCATCACGCCGATCTTCGCCGTGCTGGCGCTGATCGCCCTGGTTTTCGGCATTCTCAACTCCACGGTGTGGAAGCCGCAGCATGACGTCGTGGCCACCGCGTCGAGCGTGAGCACGCGGTACCTGGCCACCGTGCCGGGCGCGCTCCAGCTTGTCGACGACACCGTGACGGTTCAGGTGACCGCCGAGAACGCCGGCACGCAGCTGTGCGCCGACGTCACCGACAAGGCCACGGCCACGGCCTGGCTCGACGGCACCGCATACACGCAGGTCGACGGCATGAAATCGTGGACCGAGCTGTCGACCGAGCAGACCACCGCCGGCACTTCCGGCTCCGACGACGCGACCGCGGCCTCCCTCTCCTTCGAGGACGCCGACACGTGGATCGGCGCCACCTGCGGCACCGGCTCCGTGAAGCTTGACGCCAACACCTACAGCCCGCAGGCGGTGCTGATCGTGGCGGCCGACGCGCAGTCGGTTGACGGCACGCAAACCGCGTCGTCGCCGTACACGGTGCAGCTGGAATGGCACCGCGCGAGCGTGCCGAACTACGCCATGCCGTTCTATGTGGTGGCGCTTCTCTTCGTGCTTCTCGCCGTGCTTGCCGCCTCCGTGTTCGCACACGAGAGCAAGAAGCATCGCGAGGCCGGCGAGGAGGAGACCCCGCTGTGGGAGCAGACCGCCGTCATGATGCGCCTGCGCCATCGTGAACAGAACACGCATCGCGAGGACGCCGCCTCCGACGATGGCACCCCGCGCGAGGCGCCGACGCTTGTGGAAAGCCAGGAAGGCGTGGAGATCAAGGACGAGGTCGGCACGACGACGGCATCGTATTCCGTCTCCGACTTCCGCGAGTACTTCAACCAGCTGCAGAGCGAGAACCCGGACCTGTCGGCCAGCGCCGTGCTCGAGGACGTGGCCACAACAACCGGCAGCATGGAGCCGATCAAGGATGCCCCGGAAGCTGCTCAGAAAGCGACGGGCGAGGCGGATGCCTCGGATGCGGCCGGCGAGGGCGGCGTTTCGGGCGAGGCCGGTGCCGATGCTCCGGGCGCGGCCGGTACGCCGAGCGACGACAGTCTTTTCCGACCGCAGGCCGAGGACGTGGCCGCGGCCGCCGCCGAGCTCGCCGCCGCCAGTGCCGAGGGCGCTGACGATTCCGAGGGCGCTGACGATTCCGACGATTCCGAGGGCGGCGATTCCGACGCCGGTGACGAGCGGGAGAATCGTGGAACCGACGCAGCCGAAGACAACGCAACCGATGAACCGTCCGACGCAGAGGAAGGTGACCTGCGATGAAGCGCATGCGCATCATGAGGAAAGGCCTTGCGAAAAGAACCGTCGCGGCGCTCGCGGCCGTCGTCATGCTCGGCTCCGTCGCCGCATGCTCCGAGCCGCTGCCGACCGTGCAGAGCAAGCTCGCCGAGGCCACCGGCAACGGCGCGGCCCCGGCGAATGCCGTCACCGTCGCCGTCACCGACGACCAGGAGGCGCAGATCCGTGCGCGCATCCTCGACGTCGTGAACACCGCTACGCAGAACCATGACGCGAGCCTGCTGCAGCAGCGCGTCACCGGCCCCGAGCTCGACGTGCGCACCAGCGAGCTGACCGTCTACGCGGCCACCGGCAAACAGTCGGACGTCACCGAGCTGCCGGGCGAGGCAGCGCAGGTCAACCTGCCGATCACCGACTCGTGGCCGCGTGCGATCTTCACGTTCACCACCACCACAAGCGACCAGCAGTCGCAGCGCCTTCTCGTCATGACGCAGGACTCCGCGCATGACGACTACAAGCTGTGGGCCGTGTGCCCGCTGTTCCAGAACGTCGTCATGCCCGCGTTCTCCGTGGACGGCAGCGAGCTGGGCTCCGCCGACGACACCGGCCTCGCGCAGACGCCGAAGGACGCGCTCACGCAATACGCCGACGTGCTGCAGAACCGCGACGCCAGCCAGTACGTGAACGAGTTCGAGGACGACCAGCTGCGCCAGAACGTCAAGTCCGTGTCCGACAAGATCCAGCAGACCTTCGACGCGAGCCAGGTGCACTTCAGCCAGACAGAGACCTTCACGCTCGACGATTCGCAGATCGAGGCGATGCGCACCGTCGACGGCGGCGAGCTCGTGGTCGGGCGCATCAACTCGGTGTGGACGCGGCAGCTCGACTCCAACCGACAGGCGCTGCCCGCGTCCGATGCGGAGCGCGCGCTGTTCGGCGGCGCCACCGCGACGAGTTCGATCGAGGTCACGTATGTGAATATGGTGGCGCTTTATGTGCCGCCGGCCGGGTCGTCCGAGCAGATTCGCGCCGTCGGCGCCCAGCGCCAGCCGATTTCGGTCAAGGCGATCTAAGCGCTCGGGTCCCCCTCATAACATCGCGCGGGTCCCCTTCGTAACAATGTGATGGCTTTCGGACAAAATCGGGCGTTTTCAGGCCGGAAAATCGTGTTTTTTGTCCGTAACCCATCACATTGTTCTGGAAATGGGAACGGAACACTGTGAGGGGCTGTGGACGCGCCTGGGCTACGGACGCGCCTGGGTCGCGGGCGCGGTATCAAGGTCTCGCGATATGCGGGAAGTGAACGGAGCTTGCAAAAGGCCGCGCGCCGCGAAAAGATAGTCGTATGTCCAATGCACAACCGAATCTTTCTGGAATGAATTTCGCTGGTGCCGTCGATCTTGAGGACCTCAAGCACAAGGTCGACGCGCAGGCCGGCGAGGCAGGCGGAGCGCCCGCGGCGGGCAAGTACGTCGTCGACGCAACCACGTCGGGCTTCGAGGCGATGGTGCGCACGTCCGCCACGTTCCCGATTCTCCTGCTCATCTGGGTCAAGGACGACGACCGCTGCTTCCCGATGGCCAAGCGCCTCGCGTCGATCGTGAACGGTCTCGACGGCAAGATGCAGCTCGTCCGCATGGACGCGAACGACAGCCCCGAGGTGGCGCAGGCGCTGCGCATCAAGGGCGCGCCGGCGCTGTTCGCGCTGATCAACGGCCGCCCGATGCCGATTCTCGAGGGCGTGCCGCATGACGAGGAGATGCAGCAGATCGAAAGCACGATTATCCCGCAGCTCCTCCAGCTGGCCGAGCAGGCCGGTGTCACGGGCCGTGCGCCGATGAGCGGCGACGGTTCCGACGATGCCGATGGAGCGGGGGCCGACGGCGCGGGCGCCGAAGAGCAGGTGCCGTCCGAGCATCGCGAGGCCGACGCGCTGGCGAAGTCCGGCGATTACTCCGGTGCGGCGCTGGCGTATGAGAAGCTGCTCGAGCACGATCCTCACGATGTGCGCGCGGCCCGCGAGCATTCCAAGTGCCTGCTGCTGGCCCGCAATGGTGCGTCCGATGTGCGTGCCGTGCGCGAGAAGGCCGCGCAGAATCCCGACGATGTCGAGGCGCAGATGGATGTGGCCGATGTCGATATGATCGGCGGCCAGGTGTCCGACGCGTTCGCGCGCCTGCTGGACTTCCTCGCGACGCATCCGGCCGACAAGGAGCCGGTGCGCGCCCGTCTGCTCGAGTACTTCGCGATTCCCGAACCCGGCGATGACCGCGTGAAGGCGGCTCGTCGCAAGCTCGCCATGCTGATGTACTAGGCACTGGCGCTGGGCGCGTGCGCGCGTGATGTGCGACACGCTCGCCGCATGCGCGTATTATAGGAGGGTCGAGGGCCTGTAGCTCAGTGGATAGAGCGTCTGTCTCCGGAACAGAAGGTCAAGGGTTCGAATCCCTCCAGGCTCACTCCAAGGCGTCGCCTCGTGCGGCGCCTTTTCCATACGTCGGGCCCGTTGGTCGCAACAGGGGCGCGGATCGCGGACGTTCGGGGATGGGCGCAACGCGGACGGGCCATAATATGCGGTACGGGGCGGCGTTGCGCAAGGCCGTGTCGTGCGTACGGTCATGCCGCGCACGGTCATGCTGCGCATCGTCACGTCGCGCCTCGGGAAAATCGTGAAAACATCGTAGAGGAAGGTCATATCATGGCAGATCCTGAAGCAATCGCCACGCCGAATGCCCCCGCCGCGCTGGGCGCCTACAGCCAGGCCGTGCGCGCGAACGGCTTCGTGTTCGTCTCCGGCCAGCTGGGCATCGACCCGTCCACCGGCAAGCTCGCGGGCGACACGGCCGCCGAACAGGCCGCGCAGTCGCTGAAGAACATCACCACGATTCTCACCACGGCCGGTCTGGGCACCGACCGCGTGGTGCGCGCCACGATCTACATGAAGAACGTCGAGGACTTCAAGGCCATCGACGCCGAGTACGCAAAGGTTTTCGGCACCGGCACGAAGCCGGCCCGCGTCGCCTTCGGCGGCAATAACCTGCCGGCCGGCGCGCTTGTCGAGATCGACGCGATCGCGGCGGAGTGAGGCGAGTCGACGATTTGCCGGCCCCGCATGCGATGCGGCCCGCCCTGTGGGCGGACGCGGGCGCGCGTCGGCGGACATCGGCATAATGGGAACGCACAGGGCGTCGGAACCCCGTGGAAAACGGGACCGGCGCCTTTCTGATTGCCGGAACCCGGGCCGGAGCCCGGGGATTCCCGATCCGCGCTGTTCGACCGACACAGGCGCGGAATCCCTATGAAGGAAGGCCATGGCCCGTAACAGCAAGAGACCCAGCACGAAGATGACCGCGGCGGAGAGCAAGACGAACCCCGCCCCCACGACGCCGAACCCGGCGAACGCCGCTGACCCCGTGAGCGCCGCGAACACCCCGCAGGAGGCGGCATCGTCCCACGACACCCTGTCGCGCACGATGGAATCGCGCCACCTGACCATGATCTCCCTCGGCGGCGTGATCGGAACGGGCCTGTTCCTGAGCTCCGGCCACACCATCCACGAGGCCGGCCCGTTCGGCGCCGTGCTTGCATACGCCATCGGCTCGGTGCTCGTGTACTGCGTCATGCTGTCGCTGGGCGAGCTGTCGGTGGCCATGCCCTACGCGGGCAGCTTCCACCTGTACGCGAACCGCTTCATCGGTCCGGGCACGGCGTTCACGATCGCCATCCTGTACTGGCTGAACTGGGCGGTGGCGCTCGCGTCGGAGTTCACGGCCGCGGGCCTTCTTATGCAACGATGGTTCCCCGATTCCTCCCCCTGGGTCTGGAGCGCGCTGTTCATCGCCGTGGTCTTCGTGCTCAACATCCTGTCGGTGAGGCTCTACGGCGAGGCGGAGTTCTGGTTCGCGAGCATCAAGGTCATCGCCATCGTGGCGTTCATCGTGATCGGCGTGCTCGTCATCGTCGGCGCCATTCCGCGCTCCGGCGCAGGCTCCGGCTCCGCAACAACCGGCGCCCCCGGCCTGAGTAACTTCTGGGCCGACGGCTGGTTCCCCAACGGCTTCGCCCCCGTGTTCTCCACGCTTCTGACGGTGGTGTTCGCGTTCTCCGGCACCGAGGTGATCGGCGTGGCCGCCGGCGAGACCAAGGACCCCGGCACGGCCGTGCCGAAGGCCGTGCACACCACGGTGCTGCGCCTCGTCATCTTCTTCATCGGCTCGATCGGCGTCATGGCCGCGCTTATCCCGTGGAAGGAATCCGGTGTCGACACCAGCCCGTTCGTGCTCGTGTTCCAGAGCATCGGCATGCCTTTCGCGGGAGACATCATGAACGCCGTCGTGCTCACGGCCGTGCTGTCGGCCGCGAACTCCGGCCTGTACGTGTGCTCGCGCATGGTGTGGTCTCTGGCCAAGGAGCGCATGCTCCCCACGGCGCTCGCGAAGACGAACTACCACGGCGTGCCGGTGCCGGCCGTGCTCGTGAGCCTCGCGGGCGGCTTGCTCGCGCTGCTGTCGAGCGTGTTCGCGGCCGACACCGTGTACCTCGCGCTCGTGTCGGTGTCGGGCCTGGCCACGCTGCTCGTGTGGATCTCCGTGTCGGTGTGCCATATCCTGTTCCGCCGCGAGCTGCATGCCAAGGGCACGTCGCTCGATACGCTGGGCTACCGCGCGCCGGGCTTCCCCTTCGTGCCGGTGCTGGCCATCGCGCTGTGTGTGTTCGCGCTGGTGCTCGTGGCCGTCGACCCCTCGCAGAGGTCGATGATCGTCATGATGGTGCCGTTCGTGGCCGCCTGCTATGCGTTCTACTACGGTCGCGAGGCGTGGCGGAGGCGGCATGCGAAGGAGCACGACGATTTTCTCGCCGGCTGAGCGGCGCGCTTGTGCAACGCCCTCGCTAGACTTTGAAGAATGAGTCCTGAAGCACTTTCCAGCATTATCAGCCAAACCGCCCACGATCTTGCGGCGGCCGGCGAGGCAGGCCAGCTCGCCGAAGACATGATCCCCCAGAAAATCGTCGTGATGCGCCCGAAGGACCGCTCCCACGGCGATTGGGCCACGAACGTGGCCATGCAGCTGGGCAAGAAGGCGGGCATGGCCCCGCGCGACCTCGCCCAGCTTTTCGCCGCGCGTCTCGAGAAGGCCGACGGCATCGCACGCGTCGAGGTGGCGGGCCCCGGCTTCATCAACATCACGCTGGACTCCGCATCCGCCGCTCAGGTGGTCGACCAGGTCCTCGCCGAGGGCGCGGACTATGGCCGCAACACGCATCTGTCGGGCCGCACGCTCAACCTCGAGTTCGTGTCGGCCAACCCCACCGGCCCGATCCATATCGGCGGCACGCGATGGGCGGCCGTCGGCGACTCCATGGCGCGCGTGCTCGAGGCGAACGGCGCCAAGGTGGTGCGTGAATACTACTTCAACGACCACGGCACGCAGATCGACCGCTTCGCCAAGTCCCTCGTGGCCGCCGCACACGGCGAGGAGACGCCGGAGGACGGCTACAAGGGCGCTTATATCGACGAGATCGCGCAGCGCGTCATCGACGAGGGCAAGGCCGACGGCGTGGATGTGCTCTCGCTGCCGCGCGTCACGGGCGAGGACGGCGCCGAGGGCGATTCCGAGCAGCGCGAGGAGTTCCGCCGCCGCGCCGTGCCGATGATGTTCGCCGAGATCCAGAAGTCCATGAAGGATTTCCGCGTGGACTTCGACGTGTGGTTCCACGAGAACAGCCTGTACGAGGGTGGCGCCGTCGACAAGGCCATCGAGCTGCTGCGCGGCAAGGGCGATATCTACGAGAAGGACGGCGCCACCTGGTTCGCCTCCACCAAGTACGGCGACGACAAGGACCGCGTCATCATCAAGTCCAACGGCGAGTACGCGTATTTCGCCGCCGACATCGCCTACTACTACGACAAGCGCCATCGTGACGTCGACCCGGCGGACGTGGCCATCTACATGCTCGGCGCCGACCACCACGGCTACATCGGCCGCATGATGGCCATGTGCGCGGCCTTCGGCGATGAGCCGGGCGTGAACATGCAGATCCTCATCGGCCAGCTGGTCAATGTCATCAAGGACGGCAAGCCGGTGCGCATGTCGAAGCGCGCGGGCAACGTCGTGACGATCGACGATTTGGTCGAGGCCATCGGCGTGGACGCCTCCCGCTACTCCCTGGCCCGCACGAGCTATGACCAGTCCGTCGACATCGACCTCGACCTGCTCGCCAGCCATTCCAACGACAACCCGGTGTACTACGTGCAGTACGCGCACGCGCGCTCCAAGAACGTGGACCGCAACGCCGCCGAGGCGGGCGTGACCCGCGAGGGCGCCGACCTGTCTCTGCTCGACACCGAGGCCGACGGCGAGGTGCTCGCCCAGATCGCGCTGTATCCGTCGATGGTGGCCCAGGCGGGCGACGAACGCCAGCCGCATCGCGTGGCGCATTATCTCGAGGAGCTCGCCGGCCGCTACCACAAGTGGTACGCCGCCGAGCGCGTGGTGCCGATGCCGCTGACCGACGCGGAGCGCCAGGGCGACGCCGAGGCCGTGGCCGCGCTCGAGGCCGCGAAGAACCCCGAGCCCGCCCGCGCCGCCGCCCGTCTGCGCCTGAACGACGCGGTGCAGCGCATCATCGAGAACGGTCTCGACCTTCTCGGCGTGAGCGCCCCCGAGCATATGTGACGCCGCCGTGGCGCCGGCGCCGCCCCGCGTATCGGCGCCGCGCCGGCGCCATCGTATTCCGGCAGTCCAATCGTCGGAACATCGTCAGAACATCGTCAGAACAAACCGTCATACCCAACGGAGGGCAGAAAGATGAACCAAAGCGAGAGGATGAGCCCTGTGTGGCCGGCATCCGCGCGTCGCGACAGCGAGGGGAACATCTCGTTCCACGGCATCGACTCCTGGGACCTCGTCTCCCAGTACGGCAGCCCGCTGTACGTCATGGACACCGACGAGGTGGCGCGCCGCGCCGAGTACTTCGTCAAGGCCGCGCGTGACGCGTTCCCGAACGCCACGACGCATGTCAGCTACGCCGGCAAGGCGTTCCTGAGCAAGGAGATCTGCCGCATCGTCACGTCCAAGGGCATGACGATCGACACCTGCTCGATGGGCGAGATGCGCATTGCGCTCGCCGCGGGCGTACCCGGACGCCGCCTCGTGCTGCACGGCAACAACAAAAGCGACGAGGAGATCGCCCTCGCCATCGACAACGACTTCGCCAAGATCGTGCTCGATTCCCCGGACGAGGCGGCGCGCGTCGAACGCATCGCCCGCGCCCACAACAAGCGCGCCAAGGTCATGCTGCGCGTGACCGTCGGCGTGCACGCGGGCGGCCACGAGTACATCTCCACCGCGCACGAGGACCAGAAATTCGGCGTCCCGCTGCTCGCCCCCGGCGTGTCGGTGAACGTGCTGACCGGCGAATACGATCTGCCCGACGAGGTGGAGCACGCCTCCGCCGCCGAGCCGGACGACGAGCCGCACGTCAACTCGCTGTACGCCATCCCGCCGAGCAAGAAGGACCGCAACCCCAAGCTCGAGAAGGCCATGTCCGCGCTCGCCGACGGCCCCGCCATCGCCGTGCTCAAGGACGTGCTGCGCCGCTCGGAATACCTCGAGCTCGTGGGCGTACACTCGCATATCGGCTCGCAGATCCACGACGCCGACGCCTTCATCGAGGCCGTCGGCCGCGTGCTGCTGCTGCGCAAAACGCTCTACGCCACAGACGGCTACGTGCTGCCCGAGATCGACCTCGGCGGCGGATACTCCGTGCCGTATCTCGATTCGGACGAGGCCATGGACGTGGCCGCCACGCTCAGGCGCATCGCCAAGGCCTTCACGGCCGAGATCATGAAGGGCCTGCCCGCGCCCGTCGTCAGCTTCGAGCCCGGGCGCTTCATCGCCGGGCCGGCGGGCGTCACGCTGTACCGCGTGGGCACCGTCAAGCCCGTGACTCTTCCCGACGGCACCGTGCGCACCTATGTGTCGGTGGACGGCGGCATGTCCGACAACATCCGCCCCGCGCTGTACGGCGCGGACTACGAGGCGGCGCTCGCGAACCGCCGCGGCAGCGAGAAGAAGGTGCTGGCGCGCGTGGTCGGCATGCACTGCGAGTCCGGCGACATCGTGGTGCGCGACTGCCACCTTCCCGCCGACATCCAGCGCGGCGACATCCTCGCCGTGCCCGTGACCGGCGCCTATTGCCGCACCATGTCGAGCAACTACAACCAGGTGCTGCGTCCGGCCGTGGTGGCGGTGGACGACGGCGGGTCGCATGTCATGATCCGCCGCGAGACCATCGACGATCTGCTCGGCCTCGACGTATCCGAGTGACACGGGCCATTTCCTGCTTGGCGATGCCATCGTTTTTGTGTGAGGGTACACCGTCCTTTAGGGCGGTGGTGAATCACTCGGGGCGGTTCTGGTTCTCGATATACCGTTTCAACGTGTCCAATGGAGCGCCGCCGTTGGTTCCCGCGTAATAGCTGGGTGACCAGAGGCGTTGCGCCCTCCAGTAGTGGCGGGCGAGTTCCGGGTAGTCGCGGCGCATGATACGGCTCGACACGCCTTTGAGACTGTTGACGAGTCGGCTGAGTTCCACGGTCGGGGGGAACGATACAAGCAGGTGGACGTGGTCGGTTTCGCCGTTGAACCCCTCCAGCCGACAATCGAATGACCGGCATACGTCCGCGAATACGTGTTCCAGTGCGGTCAGGTGCTCGTTGGTGAATACGTCGTGCCGGTATTTGGTGACGAACACCAAGTGGACGTGCAAGTCGTAAACGCAATGCCTGCCTTTACGGATATCATCGTTTTCGTTCATAAGACCGAGTATAATGCCAAGTATGAGCATGTACAGGCGATACAACTACCGCGCCTACCCCACGCAGGGGCAGCGCGAGGCGTTGTCACGCCTGTACGGCGCATGCCGGTACGCTTACAATTGGGCGCTCGACCAGCGGGAACTCATGAGAAGACGGCGCGGGAGGATGCAGTCCTACACGCAGTTGAGCGGCATGTTCACCCAGTGGAAGCACGCTCCCGGCATGGATTGGCTTCTGGCCGTGTCTTCCACGCCTCTGCAACAGTCGATACGCCACGCGGACGTGGCCTACCGGAATTTCTTCCGCCTCTATAAGGCGGGCAGAACCCGCATTGTCACCAACCGGAGGACGGGGCGGAAACATCGCACCGGCCTGCCCCGGTACAAGAGCCGCAGGGACGGGGAACAGTCCGCCGAGTTCACCAAATCCGCGCGATTCAAGGTCGAGCATTCCGGCGGATGCAAATGGGGCTTCCTCACCCTGCCGAAAATCGGGCGCATCAAACTCCGGTGGACACGCGAATTGCCGTCCACACCGAACACCGTGAATATCATGCGGCATGCGGACGGCACTTACGAGGCGAGCTTCACCGTGCAAGCCGATGCCGAGACCGACGCGCCCAAGCCGCTGCATGAGGCGTGCGGCATCGACATGGGGCTGGACAGTCTCATGAGCATCGTCTACACGGACGGGACGCGGGAGAAAATCCCGCACCCCAGAACCCTGAACCACAAGGCGCGCAGACTGCGCAAGCTCGACAAACAACTGGCAAGAGAACGGAAAGGTTCGGCCAATCATGCGAAGACACGAATCCTGAGAGCCAAGACCTACGGTCGGATACGGAACCAGCGCAAGGACATGGCGTACAAACTGGCATCCAAGGTGGCGGGCGAGAACCAAGCCGTCGCCTTGGAAACCCTGAACGTCAAAGGACTGGCCCGCACCCGCATGGCGAAAAGCCTGCTGGACGCGAACTGGACGCGCATCACCGACCGCATCCAACAACTGGGCGTCCAATACGGCAGAACCGTCAAACGCATCGACCGGTGGTATCCCAGCAGCCAAATCTGCTCCTCATGCGGGCACAGGGACGGCAGGAAACCGCTCGACGTGCGCGTATGGGAATGCCCCGAGTGCGGCACCCTGCTCGACCGTGACTGGAACGCGGCCGTGAACATTCTCGACGCGGCGGGACTCGCCGGGTCGTTAAACGCCCGTGGAGGCGACGTAAGACGGAGGCTGGCGCAAGCCGACCGCAACGCGGACGCCGATGAAACGGGAACCCACCGAACCGCAAGCCTCCATTAAGGCGAACGGCGTAGGAATCCCTGCCCTTCAGGACGGGGAGGAAGTCAAGGGTTGCGTATGCGATCCATGGCATCGTTGCGTTTGGATTCATGGCATCGCCGCATTCGGCGGTGGAGCGGCGGATGACGTGGCGGCGCCGGAGCGGACGGGGAATCGTATCCCCTCCGCCCCTGTACCGCCGTCCGGCCATAATGGGTAAGCGGTGCGGACGCAGGGGCAGGGCGTTCGCGCGGCCGGGCATCGTCCCGATGCGGCCGTGCCCTGGGCAGAGGGCGGGCCGTGCCATCGCTATCGTTAGCAAGAGAATCGTTGACAAGAGAGAAGAATATGCCTCGCACTCGTCGCATCCGCCATATCCGTCACACCCATCGTCTCCGCCTCCTCGCCGCGGCCGCCGCGCTCGCGGCCGTCGTGTCGCCGCTCGCCGCATGCTCGCTGCCCGGCAGCAGCACCGACGCCACGTCGAACGGCACGCAGCTGACGAAGGTCAACTTCATGCTCGACTGGGCGCCGAATACCAACCACATCGGCCTGTACGTGGCCAAGAACAAGGGCTGGTACGCCGATGCCGGTCTCGACGTCGACATCCTCGCCACGTCCTCCGCGGGCGCCGACCAGGCCGTCGACTCGGGTGCCGCGGACTTCGCCATCAGTACGCTCGCCGGGCCCGCCGAAACGAATACCAAGGGCGCGAACAACCGCATGATCATGCAGATCGAGCAGAAGAACAGCGACGTGTGGTGCTCGCTGGCCTCGAATACATCGATCACGCGGCCGCGCGACTTCGACGGGCATACCGAGGTGACCTTCGGCTCGTCCGAAAGCGAGGCCGTGGTGCAGACCATGATTCGCAAGGACGGCGGCACCGGCACCTACGACCAGGTGACGGTCGGCACATCCACCTTCCAGTCGCTTGCCGAGGGGCAGGGCGATTTCGCCGATTTCTACTACAACTGGGAGGGCATCGAAGCCGAGCTCAACGGGCCGGCGCTTACCTGCTTCTCGCCGGCCGATTATGACATCCCCGGCAACGGCGGGCAGATGGGCGTCATCACGAGCGAAAGCAAGATCTCCAGCGACCCCGATACCGTGCGTGCCTTCGTGCAGGCCACGCAGAAGGGGTACGAGTGGGCGTACGAGAACCCGGACGAGGCGTCCGACATCCTGCTGCAGGAGGCGGCCGATTCCGATCTCGACGAGGCTCTGGTCAAGGCCTCGATGAAGGCGATTGTGGACGGGCAGTACTGGGGCGACCCGACCAAGCTCAAGGACGGCTCGCTGAAGCTGGGGTCGATCGACACCGCCGCCGCGCAGGAGTGGCTTGACTTCATGACCGAGAACGGCGTGTTCGTGGACGGTGACGGCGCCACCGTGACGACCGCGCCCCAGGCCGGCGACCTCACCGACGCCTCCTTCCTCGGCTAGGTTGTGAATTCAGGCGTCCGAATTCATAACAGTGTGATGGCTTGCGGACATTTTCCACGATTTCCCCCGCTGAAAACGCCGGATTCTGTCCGCAAGCCATCACATTGTTGCGGGAGGGGCGGGCTCCGTGGCGAATCGGTGTTGCGGGGATGGGCCGGCGGGCGTTGTACAGGCTGCGCTGCATAATGGGACGGTCCTGTGAACGGGTTCCGTTCAGTGCGGACTCGGTCGGACCTATCGCTTCTTCCCATCGTGCCCGCGAAGGGCGTATCAGGCTAGAAGCGAACAAGCCCAGAAGGTCCCATGCCAGGATTCACACTTTCTGCGCGTTTCGCGGCACGTTTCCGCTCGCGCATCATCGCATCCATCGCATTTCTCAGCGCCCTCGTCTTCGTCATGCCTCTTGGCGGCTGTTCGCTGCCCGGCGGATCGCAGGCGTCGTCGGCGTCATCGTCATCGTTGAAAACCGTCACATTCATGCTTGACTGGGCGCCCGACACCAACCATGTGGGCGTGTATGTGGCCAAACACCAAGGTCTGTATGAGGCCGCCGGCATCAGCGTCGACGTCCTCGCCACATCGCAGGCCGGCGCCGACCAGGCCGTGGACGCTGGCTCGGCCGATTTTGCGCTGAGCACGCTGAACAACGTCGCCGTGGCCGATTCCAAGGGCGCGCAGAACAAGATGGTGCTCGACGTCCAGCAGAAGCCGAGCGCCGTGTGGTGCGCCCTCGCCTCGAACACGTCGATCACGCGGCCGCGCGATCTCGACGGCAAGATCTTCGCGTCCTTCGGCTCGTCCGAGGACGACGCGGTGATCCGCCGCATGATCCAGACAGACGGCGGCACCGGCACCTTCGACAAGGTGATGGTCGGCACATCCACGTTCGAGACGATGACGAGCGGCCAGGCCGATTTCGGCGGCTTCTACGATACCTGGGAGGGCGTGGAGTCGCGTCTCGACGGGCCTGCGCTGACCTGCTTCTGGGAACACGATTACGGCGTGCCGGGCAACGGACAGCAGATCGGCATCATCACGAACCAGTCGCTGATCGACTCCGATCCCGACACCGTGCGCGCCTTCGTACAGGCCACGAAGCAGGGCTACGAGTGGGCCTACGCTCATCCCGACGACGCCGCGCAGATCCTCGTGGACGAGGCGGCGGACGCGAATATCGACATCAACCTGGCCAAGGCGTCGATGAAGGAAATCGTCGACGACCAGTACTGGGGTGATCCCGACGCCATGGCCAACGGCAGCTTCACGCTCGGATCGTTCGACTACGAGGCGGGCCAGGAATGGCTCGACTTCCAGAACGAGGCCGGCGCCTACGAGGATGCCGACGGCAACGCCCTGACGACCGCGCCCCAGGCGCGCGACCTTGCGAACGACACCTTCCTGAAGTAGGGGTGTCGCAAGGCGCTCTCTTCCCGGGCGGGGCGTGGCGTTCTCGCCACGCCCTCCTCTTTCCCTCGACTTCCTCTCCTTTTTCCATCGCCTTTTTCCCATCGTCTTTTCCATCGTCTTTCCTCTCGTCCGCAGACTCGCCCCGTCGGTCTTGCTCTCGGCGAAACGCCAAAACTTGAGTGGACACGACTCAAGATTTTGCATATCATAGTCACCAGATACGCGGAGCCGGACCGAACGCCGCTTCGCGATGGGATTACGAAAGCAATTGGAACCCGCCGCGCCAGCCGAGGAAGGCCGCGACGGCGGCACCGGAAAGAGAAAAACCTATGGAACAGAAATTCACCACGATGGCACAGCAGGCCATCAGTGACGCGGTGCAGAGCGCCGCTGCCGCGGGCAATCCGCAGATCGAGACCCTTCACCTCGCCAACGCGCTGCTGACGCAGGAGAACAGCCCTGTCCCGGCCATGATCGAGGCCCTGAACGTCGATCCGAAGACGGTCGGCGCCGAGGTGCGCAACGTCCTCGTGGCGCTGCCGTCCGCGTCGGGCAGCTCCACCGTGCAGCCGAGCCCGAGCAACCAGCTCGAGAAGGTGCTCACGCAGGCCAATGACGAGATGCAGCGCAACGGCGACAGCTTCATCACCGGCGAGCATCTGCTCATCGCGCTGGCCGACGTCGACTCCAAGACCAAGGACATCCTCGGCCGCCACGGCATCACCGCCAAGGCCCTGCGCGGCACCATCGAGCAGGTGCGCGGCGGCGACCAGAAGGTCACCACCGACAGCGGCGACGGCAACTACAAGGCGCTCGAGAAGTACTCGACCGACCTGACCGCGCGCGCGAAGGAAGGCAAACTCGACCCGGTTATCGGCCGCGACACCGAGATCCGCCGCGTCATCCAGATCCTGAGCCGCCGCACCAAGAACAACCCGGTGCTGATCGGCGAGCCCGGCGTCGGCAAGACCGCCGTCGTCGAGGGCCTCGCGCAGCGCATCGTGGCCGGCGACGTGCCGACCTCGCTGAAGAACAAGCGCCTCATCTCGCTTGACCTGGGCTCCATGGTGGCCGGCTCCAAGTACCGCGGCGACTTCGAGGAGCGCATGAAGGCGGTGCTTGACGAGATCAAGAACTCGAACGGCGAGATCATCACCTTCATCGACGAGATCCACACGATCGTCGGCGCCGGCTCCGCCGAGGGCTCCATGGACGCGGGCAATATGATCAAGCCGATGCTGGCGCGCGGCGAACTGCATCTGATCGGCGCCACCACGCTCGACGAGTACCGCGAGTACATCGAGAAGGACCCGGCGCTGGAGCGTCGTTTCCAGCAGGTGTACGTCGGCGAGCCGAGCGTGGAGGATACGGTCGCGATCCTGCGCGGCATCGCCCCGAAATACGAGGCGCACCATCAGGTCACGATCGACGATGACGCCCTCGTCGCGGCGGCGCAGCTGTCGAACCGCTATATCTCCGGCCGCCAGCTGCCTGACAAGGCCATCGACCTGGTGGACGAGGCCGCGGCGCGCCTGCGTATGGAGCTTGACTCCAGCCCTGAGGAAATCGATACGCTGCAGCGGCGCATCAATCGTCTGACTATGGAGAAGCAGTACCTGCTCGGCAACCCGAAGAACGCCGATGCCGCGAAGAAGGCTCAGGAGGAGCTCGACGACCAGTCGCGCGACCGCCTCGCCAACCTCAACGAGGAACTCGCCAACAAAACCGAGAAGCTCAGCGGCCTCAAGGCGCGGTGGGAGGCCGAGAAGAGCGGCCGTAACAAGGTCGGCGACCTGCGCAAGCAGCTCGACGAGCTCGAGACCAAGGCGCAGAAGGCGCAGAACGAGGGCGATTACACCGAGGTCGGCAAGATCCGCTATGGCGAGATCCCGCAGATCCAGAAGCAGATCGCCGAGGCCGAGCGCGAGGAGCGCGAGTCCAAGTCCAACGCGGGCGGCGCCGAGGCCACGCCGATGGTGCCCGATCGCGTGAATGCGGATTCCGTGGCGCAGATCGTGTCCGAATGGACCGGCATTCCGGTGGGCCGCCTTATGCAGGGCGAGAACGAGAAGCTCCTGCATATGGAGGACTATCTCGGCAAGCGCGTCATCGGGCAGAAGAAGGCCATTGCGGCCGTCTCCGACGCCGTGCGCCGTTCACGCGCCGGCATCTCCGACCCGAACCGTCCGACCGGCTCGTTCATGTTCCTCGGCCCCACGGGCGTGGGCAAGACCGAGCTCGCCAAGGCGCTCGCCGACTTCCTGTTCGACGATGAGAAGGCCATGGTGCGCATCGACATGAGCGAGTACATGGACAAGGGCAGCGTCACGAGGCTTATCGGCGCGGCTCCGGGCTACGTCGGCTACGAGGAGGGCGGCCAGCTCACCGAGGCCGTGCGTCGCCGTCCGTACTCCGTCGTGCTGTTCGACGAGGTGGAGAAGGCGCATCCCGAGGTCTTCGACCTGCTCCTGCAGGTGCTCGACGATGGCCGTCTGACCGATGGCCAGGGCCGGACCGTGGACTTCAAGAACACGATCCTCATCATGACGTCGAACCTCGGCTCGCAGTTCCTGACCGACACGTCGATGGATCGCGAGGCCAAGGAGACGGCCGTCATGGACGCCGTGCGCGCGCACTTCAAGCCGGAGTTCCTCAACCGCCTCGACGAGATCGTGATGTTCGACCCGCTGACGCGCGACGAGCTCGCCGGCATCGTGGATATCCAGGTCAGCCAGGTGGCCGATCGCCTCAAGGACCGCAACATCAAGCTCGAGGTCACCGACACGGCCCGCGAGTGGCTCGCCGACATGGGCTTCGACCCGGCCTACGGCGCCCGTCCGCTGCGCCGTCTCGTGCAGACCGAGGTGGGCGACCAGCTCGCGAGGATGATTCTCGCCGGCCAGGTGCACAACGGCGACACGGTTCTGGTGGACCAGACCGGCGGCATGCATCTGGAGCTGACGGCCTGGCAGGCCGATCCGCTGAAGGGCGCCGCCTCCGGTAAGGGCGCGGGTGCCGGAGCCACCGGTGCTGCGGGTACCGGTGGTGCTGGTGCGTCGGATGGCGGTACGCAGGCCTAAGGCCTGAGCGACGCTGACGCCGGTGCCGCGTATGACGAAAGCCGCACCACGATTCGAGATGGATATCGTGGTGCGGCTTTCTGTGTTGTTGTGTTGTTCCCTGTGATGTGACGGGATTCCCGCGGTCTCGGCCCTTGGCCTCAGCCCTTGACGAATTTCGCAGGGTCGGCCTTGAACGCCTCCACGCAATGCGCGCTGCAGAAGCGGTACGTCGTGCCCTGGTACTCGACGGACTGCGCGTCGGCGCCCACCGTCATGCCGCACACCGGGTCGACGAAGGTCTGGTCGGAGTCCTTGGCTTTGTTCTTTCCGAAGTGGAACATGTCATGTCCTTTCTGTGAAGATGCGTTCTGAGAACGTGTTTCCTGGGAGTCCACGATAATCTCCGCGTGCGATGGCGTCGGCATGGCGTCACGCAGATCGGCCGCCACCTTCGCGTTGCGCAGACGGTTGGCGTTGAGGACGAGGCATGTCGACGACAGGGCCATGGCGAGCCCCGCGATCATGGGGCTGAGAAGCCAGCCCGTCAGAGGGTAGAGCACGCCCGCGGCAAGGGGGATGCCGATGATGTTGTACATGAACGCGAAGGTGAGGTTCTCGTGGATGTTGCGCATCGTGGCATGCGAGAGGTCGATGGCCGTGATGACGCCCGACAGGCTGCCGTTCATCACCGTGATGTCGGCGGACTGCATCGCCACGTCGGTGCCGGTGCCCATGGCGAAGCCGATATCGGCCGTGGCCAGGGCGGGGGCATCGTTGATGCCGTCGCCCACCATCGCCACGAGGCCCGTGTCTCCCGCGGCCTCCGCCTCGGTCTGGATGCGTTCGATCCACCACGCCTTGCCGCCCGGCCTGACGTTGCAGATCGCCGTGTCGATGCCGACCTCGTCGGCCACGCGGCGCGTCGTCTCCTCCTTGTCGCCGCTGAGCATGATCGTGCGGATGCCGCGCGCGTGGAGGACCGCGATGGCCGCGGCGGAATCGGGCTTCACCGGATCGTCGGCGTATGACACCTTCGGCATATCGTCGGTCTGCGCCACGCCGTCCTCGCCGCCTTGCGCCAGATGCGCGACGCCTTGCGTCACGGTTCCCGTCTTGTCGAAAACGACGGTCGTGATATTGCGGGCGCGCTGCAGGGCGTTCGCGGATGTGACGAGCACGCCGTTGCGCGCCCCCAGGCCGAGGCCCGACGTCACCGACAGCGGCGTGGCCAGGCCGAGGGCGCACGGGCACGCGATGATAAGCGTGGACACCGCGGCCACCAGCGCATGCGCAAGGCGCGGCTGCGGGCCGGCCGTAAGCCAGATGGCGAAGGTCCACACGGCGATGAGCACGACGACCGGCACGAATACGGCGGCGATGCGGTCAGCCAGCTGCTGCACCGGCGCCTTCGTCGCCTGCGCCTTGCGCACCATGGCGATGATCTGCGACAGCACGGTGTCGTCGCCCACTGTGGTGGCGCGCAGAACGATCGGCCGGTCCAGAACGGTTGTCGCGCCCGTCACCTCGTCGCCCTCCCCGTGCGGGACGGGGCGCGATTCGCCGGTGACCATGGATTCGTCGACCTGTGCGCATCCGGCGACGATGACACCGTCGGTGGGCACGCGGTCGCCCGCCTTCACGATGACGGTGTCGCCCGGCTTCAGCGAGTCAATGGCCACGTCGGTTCCCGTTCCGGGGTTGCGCCATGCGCCGGATGCGATGTCTGCGGCGTCGATGAGACGCGCCGTGTTCGGACGCAGGCCGATGAGGGCGCTCACGGCGTCGCCCGTGCCCTGGCGCGCCTTGGCTTCCAGAAGCCGGCCGACGAGAACGAGCGTGATGACCACGCCCACGGATTCGAAATACGGCTCGCGCGAGCCTTCTGGCAGCGCGGTCGGCGCGATGCAGACCACAAGGCTGTACAGGTACGCGGCGCAGGTGCCCAGCGTGACGAGCGAGTTCATCTCGGGGGAGCGGTGGACGAGCGCCAGCCAGCCGACGCGGTGGATGGGCCAGCCGCAATAGAACATGACGGGCGTGATCAGCGCGAACTGCCACCACGGGTTCATAAGCCATGCCGGCCATGACGATGTGTCAGCCGCCATCATGACCATGGCGACCGCGAACACCGGAACCGTCAGAACCGTGCCGACGATGATGCGGCGCGTCAGGTCCCGCGTCTCGTTCGCGTTCTCCGCCGCGGCGGAGGCGTCGGCGGCCGGGGAGTGGGCGGAGGATTGCTTGGTTTCGGGGGATGGTTCGGTTGCGGGCGCCGCGGCGTGAGGAACCGCCTTGGCATCGTGTTCCATCGCGGAGCCGGCGACCGGTTCGGAGCCGCCTACCACATGAAGCGAACCATGCACCATGTTCATGCCGCAGGCGAAGGGGTAGTCGCCCGGCGTCAACGCCGGGATCTCGACATTCGTGCGCTGGTTGCCGGGCAGGTGCACGTCGATGCCCAGGTCGGAGAACACCACATGCGACGTACATTCGCCGGTTTCCTTGCGGTCGAAGGTGATGGTCGTGGGCATGCCGGCCTTCAGCTCGATGGTGGCGGGGGAGTAGCCTCCCTGCACGCCGACCGTGATGCGTTGGCGGCCGTTGTCGACCATGGCCGCGCTGCCCTGACGTTTTCCGAAGAAAAACCAGACGATGGCAAGGCTCAGCAGTGCGGCGACGACGATGGTGGCGATGGTTTCCATCTGCGCTCCTTCCGGTGGTGCGTTCCGTGGGGCAAACGTAACGCACTCGGTCCGGGGATGGTTATGCTGTCGGCGTACTTTCCTGCTCGTCGTTCCAAGTCGTGGCTTTTGTGATATCGCGTTGGGCGTGTCGCGTGTTTCGGAGGTTGCGAAACACGATGGAGTCGCGCTACAATCGAACCTATGTTCGAGACATTTGGAGAGGTCGTCATCCTCATCATCATGACGCTGATTGGTGCCGCAGTCGGTTTCGGCATCGGACGAGCCACGGCGCGGCCATCGGATTCCCGCGCCGTGGAAGATCTCGCGAGCGTGCGGGCGCAGCTCGCTTCGTCGCAGGCCACCTGCGACCAGCTGGGCAAGCAGCTCGAGTACACGCAGGGCGAGGTCACCCAGATGCGTGCGCAGGAAACCGAGCGCCTGCGCGCGGAGCAGCTCAAGGCGCAGCGCGGGCAGTCCGACGCCCTCGATGCGCAGGAGGCGCGCAAGAACGGCGAGGCCGCCCTGCTCGAGGCCTTCGCGCCTGTGCAGAAGAACCTCGACGAGCTGGGGCGTCGGGTGGCCGCGATGGAACAGTCGCGCAAGCAGGAGATGGGCGCCCTTGGTGCGAGTCTCCAGGCCCTGGGCCGCCAGCAGCAATCGCTGGGCAAGCAGACCGAGTCGCTTGCCGCCGCATTGCGCAATAACAAGGTGCGCGGGGCCTGGGGCGAGGCCCAGCTCAAGAACATCGTGGAGTCCGCCGGACTGCTGCAACACGTGGACTTCGACACGCAGGTCGTGCTCGAGGACAGCGGACGGCGCCCCGACATGGTGGTGCATATGCCCGGCGGCAAATGCATCCCCATCGACGCCAAGACGCCGTACAGCGATTACCAGAGGGCATGCGATATTCCCGATTCCGCCGACGAGACGCAGCTGCGGCTCAAGGCGCAGCTGCTGGCCGGCCATGCCAAGGCGGTGCGCGCCCATGTGGACGAGCTCGCCCGGCGCGAATACTGGGCGTCGCCGACGCTGGGAGATACGCCCGATTTCGTCATCGCCTTCGTGCCGAACGAATCCGTGCTTCAGGCCGCGCTCGAACAGGATTCCGGGTTGATGGACTACGCCTTCTCGAAGAAGGTGGCGCTGTGCTCGCCGGTTACGCTGTGGGCGGTGCTCAAATCCGTCTCCTATGCGTGGCAGCAGCAGGGGCTGACCGATGACGCCCAAGAGTTGTTCACGTTGTCGCGCGAGTTGTACGACCGCATGGCCACATTGGGCGATCGCGCCGCGAAACTCGGCGGAAGCATCACGCAGACCGTCAAGAACTACAACGCCTTCGTCGGCACGCTCGAGGGGCGTGTGCTGCCGACGGCGCGCAAGCTCCAGAAAATCGAGATAGGCAAGGTTATTCCCGAGGTCAGCCAGCTCGATCCGGAGAAAACCGATGTGCGCGAGCTGACCGCGGCCGAGTTCGCCGACGTCCGCCCCGGCATGCCTCCGCGGCCCACCATGGCATCGGGCGGTGTCTCGGGCGGCGGCGCGGGCGGCACCATGGCCGGCACTGTGCCGCGGTTGGGCTAGTGTGGTGGATATGAGTTCCGAATTCAAGCGAACGGGTTCTCCCGAGTTGCGCGCCGACGCGGCGCGTGCTGACATGTCGTACTTCCGCGAGCCGAAGGACCGCCTGCGCGATATGGTCGCCGCCGAGGTCGCCGCTAAGCCCTTCAGCGAGCTCACATCCATCACCTATGACCACGAGGGGTCCGAGCTCGCCGGCCACGTGCTTCTCGATGCGCTTGAGGAGGAAGGCTTCGGCCTCGACGATTTCGATGCCGTGGGTGCGCTGACCGCCGCCGCCATCCCCCTGGCCTGCGCCATGCTCCACGCCGCGGCTTCCCGCGGGCAGGACCTCGACGCCTTCGTCATGGATTTCGTCTATCCGTCCATCAAGGGGCCGTCCATCAAGGGCAAGCGCGTCATCCTTCTCGACGCGTGGCTGTCGGAGAAATCGTATGTCCAGACATCCTCGCTGGTGACGCTGCGCCACGGCAATGAGCTGAGCCTCGACTTCTCCATCGTCGAGAACGAAGGCGCCTCCGTCGCGGCCGTCGCCGCGCTGGTGGGCGGGGTGGACTCCGCGCAGGGGGAGCGCCCGGTCGTGCATGTGGTCGATACCGTGACCGATGCGGCGAGCGATCTTCCGTTCGTCGAGGTCTTCCACGAATCCGACCTGCGTGCCGAAGCCGATTCCGCAGATTCCGCAGATTCCGCCGATTCGGCTGATTCCGACGACCAGTCGACGAAGTGAGCGCAGCCCATGCATGAACCGTCCGAGTTCACGAAGCTCGTCGCGGCATCGGGCGAACCCGAGTTCCGCGAGGTCGGCGTCGGGCCATGGAGCCAGGAGCATCCCGGCGAGCCGGAGCCGACCGACCCGCGGTACGATCCCGAGCTTTTGCGCGATGGCGACCGCCGCAACGTCATGGACCGCTACCGTTATTGGAGCGTCGAGGCCATCAAGGCCGACCTCGACGCTCGCGGACGCCATCCTTTCGAAGTCGCCATCGAGAACTGGACGCACGATTTCAACATCGGGTCCATCGTGCGAACCGCGAATGCCTTCACCGCCAACCGCGTGCATATCGTCGGCCCCCACAAATGGAACCGCAAGGGCGCGCTGATGACCGAGCTGTACCAGCATGTGGAGCATCACCCCAGCATCGATGCGCTGATCGACGATGTGCGGCGCGAATCCGACGACGCCGGCCTGCCCATGCCGCGCATCATCGCGCTCGACATCGTTCCCGGGGCGGTGCCCATCGAGACCTATGAGTTCCCCGAGCGCTGCCTGATGCTGTTCGGTGCCGAGGGTCCGGGCCTGACGAAGAAGGCCCTCGACCTCGCCGACGATGTTGTCTACATCTCCCAGTTCGGATCCGTGCGGTCCATCAACGCCGGTGCCGCGGCCGCCGTCGCCATGCACGCCTGGATCCAGCAGCACGCCGCCCGTGCCTGATCCGGCCGGGCTGGTTCGCTCCGACCCTCTCGGAACCCCCGGGATCCTCGGAACCCCCGGGGATCCTCGGAATCCCCGGAACCTCGGAACAATGTGATGGGTTTCGGACCGAATCGGGGGATTCGGGGCGGAAAAATCGTGTTTTCTGTCCGCAAGCCATCACATTGTTATGAAACGATGCCCCCGCGCCCGCTCCGCGCGGAACCCACGTTGCCTGCAAGTCACGTCGCGCACATATAGTGGGGGCCATGGCAACATTCACACGTAAAGAAATGGAGCACCTGGCCGATCTCGCCAGGATCGCTCTGTCCGATGAGGAAATCACCCGCATGCAGGGCGAACTCAACGTCATTGCGGACGCCATCGACGAGGTTCAGAAGGTCGCCACCGACGACGTGAAGCCGACCGCCAACCCCGTTCCGCTCGAGGCCTATCTGCGCCCCGACGTCGCCGAGACGCCGCTGACGCAGGAAGAGGCCCTTGCCGGCGGCCCGGTCACCGACCAGGGCATGTTCGTCGCCCCGCAGATCCTGGGCGAGTGAGGTGAGAGACACAACGATGAGCAATGAACTCGTGAAGCTGTCCGCCGCGCAGATGGCGGAGAAGATCAGGAACAAGGAAGTCTCCAGCCGTGAGCTGACGCAGGCACAGCTCGACGTGATCGAGGCCGCCGAGCCCACGATGCACGCCTTCCTCCACGTGTCGGCCGACGAGGCGCTCGCCCAGGCCGACGCCTTCGACAAGCGTCTCGCCGCCGGCGACACCGACGGCCTGCCCGAACTCGCGGGCGTGCCGATCGCGATCAAGGACATGATCGTGACCAAGGGCATCCCCACCACCGCCGCCTCCAAGATCCTCGAGGGCTGGGTGCCGCCGTATGACGCCACCGTCATCGAGAAGATCAAGGCCGCCGGCATGCCGATCCTCGGCAAGACGAACCTCGACGAATTCGCGCAGGGCTCCTCCACGGAGCACTCCGCCTTCGGCAACACCTACAACCCCTGGAACAAGGACTGCGTGCCCGGCGGTTCCGGCGGCGGCTCGGCCGCGGCCGTGAGCTCCTACGAGGCTCCTCTCGCCCTCGGCACCGACACCGGCGGCTCTATCCGCCAGCCCGCGTCGTTCACCGGCAGCGTCGGCGTGAAGCCGACCTACGGCGGCGTGAGCCGTTACGGCGCCATCGCCATGGCGTCCTCGCTCGACCAGATCGGCCCGTGCGCGCGTACCGTGCTCGACGCCGCCCTGCTGCACGAGGTGATCGGCGGCAACGACCGCCGCGACTCCACCTCCATCCCCGCCCCGGTCCCGCCGGTCGTGGCTGCGGCCCGCGAAGGCCTCAAGCGCGACCTCAAGGGCGTGCGCGTCGGCCTCATCAAGGAGATCGGCGGCTCCGGCGAAGGCTTCCAGCCCGGCGTGGCGAAGCGCTTCAACGAAGCGGTGGAACTGCTCAAGTCCATGGGCGCCGAGGTCACGGAGGTCAGCCTGCCGCACCTGTCGTACTCCCTGGGCGCGTACTACATCATCATGCCGTCCGAGGTCAGCTCCAACCTGGCGCGCTATGACGGCATGCGCTACGGCCTGCGCGTCATGCCGCCGGACGACCAGCCGCAGACGGCCGCGAACATGATGGCGTATACCCGTGAGGCCGGCTTCGGCGACGAGGTCAAGCGCCGCATCATCCTCGGCACCTATGCCCTGTCCGCCGGTTACTACGATGCGTGGTACGGCTCGGCGCAGAAGGTGCGCACGCTCGTGATCGAGGACTTCGCGAAAGCCTTCGAACAGGTGGATGTGCTCGCGTCCCCCACGGCCCCGACCACGGCCTTCCACTTCGGCGAGAAGACGGACGACCCGCTGGCCATGTACCTGGGCGACGTCACCACGATTCCGGCAAACCTCGCCGGCGTGCCCGCGATCTCCGTGCCGTGCGGCGTGGACGACTCCACGATGCCGGTCGGCTTCCAGTTCTTCGCACCCCAGCAGCACGACGAGGCCATGTACAAGCCGGCCGCTGCGCTCGAGGCGGCGCTGGAGGAGACCTGGGGCGGCAACATCCTCACGAAGATGGCCACGCCGTGGCTCGCCGACTGATTCTCACAGCGTAAGGAAACGGAACAAAATGGCAGAAAAATTGATGAAGTTCTCCGAGGCCGTGAAGAAGTACGATCCGGTCCTCGGCCTGGAAACCCACGTGGAGCTGTGCACGAACACGAAGCTGTTCTGCCCCGCGCACGTCGAATTCGGCGGCGCCCCGAACACGCAGCTCACGCCTGTCTCGCTCGGCCTGCCGGGCAGCCTTCCGGTGATCAACGCGACCGCCGTGGACTTCGCCATCAAGCTGGGCCTGGCGCTGCATTGCCAGATCAACGAGTGGAGCCAGTTCGCACGCAAGAACTACTTCTACCCGGATATGCCGCGCAACTACCAGATCTCGCAGTATGACAAGCCGACGAACGGCGAGGGCTACCTCGACGTCGAGCTTGACGACGGCACGATTTTCCGCGTGCCGATCGAGCGCGCGCATATCGAGGACGACGCGGGCAAGAACACGCATGTGGGCGGTGCCGACGGCCGCATCGAGGGCGCCGACCATTCGCTGTGCGATTACAACCGCGCCGGCGTGCCGCTGATCGAAATCGTGACGAAGCCGATCACCGGCGTCGGTTCGCGCGCCGCCGAGATCGCGGGCGCCTACATGCGCACGCTGCGCGATATCGTGCGCGCCCTCGGCATCTCGCACGCCCGCATGGAGCAGGGCAACATGCGCGCTGACGTCAACGTGTCGCTGCGCCCCACGCCGAACGACCCGCTCGGCACGCGCTCCGAGACGAAGAACGTCAACACGTTCCGCGGCATCGAGAAAACCGTGACCTACGAGATCCGCCGCCAGGCCGCGATTCTCGACGAGGGCGGCGAGATCCTCCAGGAGACCCGCCACTGGGACGAGGCCACGCAGACCACCGCCGGCGGCCGCCTGAAAACCGACGCCGACGACTACCGCTACTTCCCGGACCCCGACCTCGTCATGCTCCACATCACGCCGGAGCATATCGAGCGCATCAAGGCGCAGATGCCGGAGATGCCGCGCGAGCGTCGCAACCGCCTCCAGTCCGAGTGGGGCATCAGCGACGACGCGATGCGCGACATCGTCAACGCCGGCGCCCTCGACCTCATCGAGGACACCGTGAAGGCCGGCGCGACCGCGCAGGGCGCCCGCAAGTGGTGGCTCGGCGAGATCGCCCGTGCTGCGAACGAGCAGGAGAAGTCGCTTGAGGAGATGGCCATCACGCCGGCCGACGTGGCCGAGGTGGAGAAGCTCATCGCCGACGGCAAGCTCAACGACAAGCTCGCGAAGAAGACGGTTCTCGGCGTGCTCGCCGGCGAAGGCCGCCCGTCCGAGGTCGTCAAGAAGCACGGTTACGAGGTGGTGCAGGACACCGGCGCGCTCGAGGCGGAGGTCGACAAGGCACTTGCCGACAACCCCGACATCGTCGAGAAGCTCAAGTCCGGCAACATGAAGCCGATGGGCGCCATCATCGGCGCCGTCATGAAGGCGACGCGCGGTCAGGCCGACGCCAAGGCCGTGAGCGCCCTCGTGATGAAGAAGATCAAGGGCTGAGCCGCGGCCGAGGGCATACGATTGCCCCGGCGGTTTCGCAATACAAGGGCCGGCGCCACGCCGGCCCTTCGTTATGTCCGCGCCGACCGCCGTCATATGAAGTCCCGGTGTGGGTTCGGCCACGCGCGCCACACCGACGACGGCATAGGATTATCCTGTGCTGTTGGAATAGCCTGAATTGATTTGCGAATCCGCGATATACCGATATATGGAGACGCGATGCAGACAAACGCGATGCATGACACACGGAAAGGGGAGATCCGCACCATGTCCACGCCACACGATGAGCCGGAGCGCACGCTTCCGGAGGTCATCACAATCCCGAATATCAAGGGCGAGATGTGCGAGCTGCGCCCCGCGACATGGGCGGACTGCGAGCGCATGGACGATATCCACGCCTTCGATGACGCCGAGGTCATCACCGGAAAGTCGTCCCGTGCCGAACGCGCCGCCGTCCGCTCATGGGTGAGCCGCTCCATCGTCTGGACGGGGGGCGGCACCAGCGCCGGCGCCATGCCCGACTACTCCGACCCCGAGTCCCGCGGCGTCATGGCCTGGTCCATGTATGCGCCCGAGCGCCCGTCGTCCGCCGCGCCGCAGGGCTCCGATGACGCGGGCGGGCACGCCGAGGAGCCCGCATCGCATCTGATCGGCATGATCTTCCTTGTCGACATCGACGGGTGGGGCAAATCCGCGCGCCTGCAAGTGGTGCTCGGCATCGACTACCGCGGCCGCGGCTACTCGCGCGACGCCATGCCGCGCGTCATGACCTACGGCTTCGCCCCCGAACCCGTCGGCCTGGGGCTGGAGCGCATCTGGCTGAGCCTACCGGATGCGAACACGCGCAACTCCAGCGTCTACGAGTCGCTTGGCTTCGACCTGACCGGCCGCTCGCGCAACGCCATGTGGGACGGCCGCGACGGCACCTACCATGACCTGCTCATCTTCGACGAAATCGCCGAGGAATACGACCCGATCCGTTCGCTCGCGGCCTTCGGCCTGCATAACATCATCGACAACCCCGGCGTCAAGGAGGCACTGGCGGCCCGCGAACGCACGATGGAGATCGCGCAGCGCACGGCCGACGGCGCCGATGGCACGGCCGACGGCGCCGATGGCACGAATGCGGCCGCCGGCGCGGGCTCCGACGATGCCGTCGCGGGCGGCGCAGGGTCGGACGGCGCGGGCCGGGCCTCCGGTGCCGACCGGGCGAATCGTGGATCCTCCCAGGCGCCTGGCGCCGCCGATGCCGCGACCTCCTCCTCCGCCGCCGGACAGGATGCCGACCTTCCCGGCGGCACGCCCGACGAGGAGACCTCCTCGAGCATGCATACCGAATGGGCGTATGGTGATGATGCAAGCCGACAGCCCGAGAAACGCGCCTGGTGGCGCAATCTGGGCCGCAATCGCAATCGAAAAGGAGACGCCTGATGAGCGCCGAGGATCTGGACAACTACGAGAACGACGCCGAGCTGGCCCTGTATCGCGAATACCGTGACGTCATCAAGCTCTTCACCTATGTGGTGGAGACCGAACGGCGCTTCTATCTCGCCAATCACGTGGATTTCAACGTGCGCACGGCCGGGCAGGACGTCTACTTCGACGTGCAGCTCACCGACGCCTGGGTGTGGGATGTGTACCGTCCGTCGCGTTTCGTGAAGAACGTGCGCATCGTCACCTTCAAGGACGTGAATATCGAGGAGATGCAGAAATCAGACCTCGAGTTCCCCGAAGGCCTGACGGCCTGACAGCCGGCGTGTCGGATGTTCCAGACGGCCTGACGGCCTGACGCGTCCGCCCATGCCGCGGATGCCGTTGGCCGCCGTGCGTGGTATTATGCTGCCTGTTTGTGCCATGCCCTGCATTGCCGCATAGATGCGGGGCATCAAGGGTCCAGCCGTTCGACGGCGGATCGGCACGCTCCCCGATGGCAAACCGGAGGGGATAGGTTCGGACGCGCGCGTCGCGTCCCTGATTGCGCTGATATGCGGCGGCGCGAGAGGTGCATTATGAACGCCGTTGAGGCATTTGAAGCCAAGCAGCTTGCCGGTGCTACCGAGATCCCGGCCTTCCGTCCGGGCGACACCGTCAAGGTGAATGTGAAGATCCAGGAGGGTAACAACTCCCGTATCCAGGCTTTCCAGGGCGTCGTCATCGCCCGCCAGGGCGCCGGCCTGCGCGAGACCTTCGTGGTCCGCAAGGTCAGCTTCGGCACCGGCGTGGAGCGTCGTTTCCCGCTGCATTCCCCGAGCATCGATTCCATCGAGGTCCTGCGTCACGGTCGCGTGCGTCGTGCGAAGCTGTACTACCTGCGCAATCTGCGCGGCAAGGCGGCTCGTATCGCCGAGCGTCGCGACAAGTAAGCGATGGACATCGCGCCGGTTTCCGGCGCGGGCGCTCGCCGTTCAGGGTCCGGGTTCGTCCCGGGCCCTTTTGCGTTCTGTGCGCGTTCCGTGCTCATTCCCTGCGCGTTCCGTGCGCATCGCGATGTGTGCATGTCATGCCTCTTGCGGCCATACGATGCACCGTTTCGTCCCGCACCGGTATCCTAGGCTGTGCATGCCCGCTGGCAGGGCCCGTCCCGTTCCTCGCCGGGAGCGACGGCGGCAATCCACAGGAAGAGTGGTTATGGACGATTTGGACACCATGCGCACCGTCGCCGGAACCGATGACGACAAGCGCGAGGACGAAGGCGCGATGACAGGCGCCGCTTCCGGGAACGGTGCGGACGACGGCAAGGCGAGCGGCAAAGGTTCGCGCCGCCGCCGCAAAAAGCACGCCCAGGACGAGGACGATGCACAGGGCGTAGGCGTCACCCTGCGCGAGATCCTCAACTGGCTCGTCGTGCCGGTTCTTATCGTCGTCGTTCTGCGCTGCTTCGTCTTCGGCATGTACGTGATCCCCTCCGGGTCCATGGAGACGACGCTGGAGATCAACGACCGCGTCGTGACGAGCCGCATCGCCGCCGAACGCGGCGACATCAAGCGCGGCGACGTCATCGTGTTCGAGGACCCGGCCGACTGGCTGTCGGGAACGACGACGCAGGACGGATCGGATTACCTCATCAAGCGCGTCATCGGCCTGCCCGGCGATGTGGTGGCCTGCGACGGCGACGGCGCCCCGGTCACCGTGAACGGCATGGCCATCGACGAAAGCTCGTATCTCAAGGCGGGCGTGGAGCCCTCGGAATTCTCCTTCAGCGTGACCGTCACCGACGGCAATCTCTTTGTGCTGGGAGACAACCGCGCGAATTCGGCGGATTCGCGCTACCACCGGCAGGACGGCAACGACGGCCTCGTGCCCGAGTCGAAGGTGGTGGGCGTGGCGCTCGCCGTGTACTGGCCGTTCGCGGATATGAAGACCTTGCAGAACCACGAGGATGTTTTCGCCAACGTCCCCGCCGCGTCCGGCGCGTCGTCATCGGGAGGCACGCAGTGACCGGGCGGCGTTCCGTTCCCGATCCCACCCTGGACCTTGAGCGTTCGCTGGCGGTCGACGGCGCCGATATGGTGCTGGGCATCGACGAGGTGGGGCGCGGCTGCCTTGCGGGGCCCGTCATGCTGGGCGTGGCGGCGATATCGTCGCGCCGGCTGCTGGCGGGGGAGGGGCCCGTCGACGGCGTGCGCGATTCGAAGCTTCTGACACAGAAGCGTCGCGAGGCCCTGCTTCCGGCGCTCGAGGACTGGTGCGACGCGTGGGCGGTCGGTTCGGCGAGCAATGCGGAGATCGACGAGTTCGGCATCGCGTATTGCCTGGGTCTGGCGGCGTTGCGCGCAATTGCGGCGGTGGAGGAGACACTGCGCCGTGCCGAGGGAACGACGGCTCCGGGCGCCCGCTTGCGTTTCGCCGGCATTCTTGATGGGCCGAACGATTACATCACTCCGGTGGCCGGCACGCTCTATGCCCCGCCCATGGACGGCCCGGTGGCCATCACGACGCGGGTGAAGGGCGACCAATCGTGCGCATTGGTGTCGACGGCGTCGGTGATCGCCAAGGTGACGAGGGACCGATGGATGACGGATCTCGCCGCGAGCCATCCCGAATGGGACTGCTACGGATGGGAGAGCAACAAGGGCTACGGCTCGGCGGCGCACCGCCAGGCGATTCGCGATCATGGCGTGACGCCGTACCATCGTGCCTCCTGGCATCTGGCATAGCGGCTTTCGGCGTGGCGTCGCCCGCGGCTTTCCGTGGTTTTCTGTGCGGCTTTCTGCGCGACCTGTGTGGCGTGTGATCATTGTGTGACCATTGTGTTACGACGTAGTGCATGGTGTGTGGTGACATGACACGCGACACGCCCGGGCGTGTCGCGAAACCCCTTTCCGGAACGATGCGGTTCCCGGGGTTTCGGACGGATGCGCATAATGTGCCGTTCCGCGCAATTTTCCGCGGTTTTCCGGGAGTTGGCGGAAAGCGGTTTCGGCACGGCTGGTCCGCACGGCCGATGCGAACTCTAAGAAAATTCTTGAACACAATCGACACGCGGTGTGTCAAAGCGATGTATGGTGAAGTTATCCAAACACCGGACGGCATGGGAAAGAGGTACCGGAAGGTCGAGGAGGGGGAGCACAAGCTCTCTTGAAGGGTTGACTCACTTTCGCTTCTACGTTGTCGTGATTGCGGGGGGGGGTGAGTCAGAAGGGAAACCTCTAAGGAGGATTTATGAAGCCACATAGGAAGATTGTCCTCAGCCGCACGGTCGGCGCGTTCGTCGCCGCCGTCGTGTCGTGCTCCGCGGGCGTTCTCGCTCTGCCGGCACATGCTGAAGACACCAATGACAACACCACCGTCGTGACGCCGACCACCGATCCGACGACCGAGGCTCCGGCCAGCCCGCTGATCTCCACGGACTCGCTGCCGAAGGCCACGTACAACACCGCATACAGCACGAGCGTCAAGGCCGAGAACTTCACCAGTGACGCCACGTTCACCGCCGAGAATCTGCCCGGCGGCCTGACGATTGATCCGGCCACCGGCGTTATCTCCGGTACGCCGGCCAAGAGCGGTCCCTTCACCGTCAAGGTGACGGCGAAGACCGCCGACAACACGGTGACCAAGTCCTACGCCCTCTTCGTGTATGAGGCGCCGGTGCTTGCCGATGGAGTCGATGGCACGACGCTTCCGACTGGTGAGGTCAATAAGGCCTACAGCTACCAGTTCAAGCTCAGCGACGAGACGTATGACGACCCGATGTTTGCGGCCGAGGGTCTTCCGAAGGGCCTGTCGATTGACGCGAAGACGGGCGTGATTTCGGGCACCCCGACCGAATACGGTTTGTTCACTCCGAAGATCACGCTGACGAACGAGGGTGGCACGCTGACGCTGACCCCGTCGCTGACGGTCAATTCCCCGCTGTCGCTTGAACAGACGGAGCTTAAGCCGGCGAAGGTCGGCGACGCGTATAGCGCGAAGCTGACGTTCAAGGGCAATCCGGCGGCTTCCACGTCGTCCGTGACGGGCCTGCCCGCCGGCCTGGACTATGATTCGACGACCGGTACGATCTCCGGCACGCCGACCAAGTCCGGCGTGTTCGAGCTGACGGTTGCCGCGTCCAATGGCGTGGATCCGGCGGTGAGCACGAAGCTGACGCTGACGGTGAACGCGGCCCCGGTGGTCAACACCGCGGCTCTGGCGGATGCGACGTA